>Ga0209138_1000156_pt1 | contig 68949 bp, 56 predicted proteins | sample SaaInl3SG_22_DNA_FD_184645 | JGI IMG/M metagenome (GOLD analysis project Ga0209138, IMG submission 184645) | Marine microbial communities from expanding oxygen minimum zones in the Saanich Inlet - ESP_153SG_22_DNA (SPAdes) (version 2) | ecosystem: Environmental > Aquatic > Marine > Intertidal...
AGTCACTCCAAAAAAATATTTAGGTTTCCCCATTTTCTTGAAATCACGTAAATCATCTTTCCAGTTTGGTTGTGGTATGATGGCAATTCGAAAACCTTCTCGCTCGATTAGTCTTCCTACCACTGCGGTTCCAAATGCAGGATGATCCACATACGCATCTCCCGAAATAAGTATAACATCCAATTCCTCCCAACCTCTTTTTTCTACTTCTTTTTTAGTTATCGGCAACCACGATTCTATAGGCAATCTTTCTTCCATTCGACAAAGATAAGGGAAAAAAGGTTGCTCTGTTACAAATTAACCAAACAGAAAAACTGCACCAATTCATACCCCACAACATCATCTCAAGAAGTTTTTATACCAAAATCGTCTTGTTTTCGTTATTTTTGTCCGGATGTTAAAAAATGGACTTTTATATTGCTTATTTATATGGAGCTTGGCGGGTTGTAAAATCAACTACTCGACCCAAGGCGGACCAATTGATCCCAACCTAAAAACCATTTCTATCGATCAGTTTTCCAATCAAGCCTCATTGGGTCCGTCCACTATTGGTTTTACTTTTACTGAAAAATTGAGAGATTTATTTCAATCTCAAACTAAACTGAATCTAATTTCGCTCAACGGAGATTTGAATTATGAAGGAACAATCTCGAGCTATACCATTCAGCCTATCTCTGTTCAGGGAGACCAAACAGCTGCCCAAAACAGATTGACTATTTCGGTGAAAGTGAATTTCCAGAATAAATTAGAGGAGAAGAAAAATTTTGAACAATCTTTCACCAGGTTTGCAGATTACTCGAGCTCGAGCGACATAAATTCCATTCAGGATAGATTAATCGAAGAGATTTTCGACCAAATTACTCAAGATATTTTCGACAAAACTTTAGGAGATTGGTAACAAAATCAGATTTCATAAGATGGATACAAAACCCTTTTTCACTGGAAGAAAAAGAAGCAGAGGATTTAAAAAATCTCTTGGCTGAATATCCCTATTCGAGTAATTTGTCTTTTATTTTGGCAAAAGTGTACCACGAGCAAGAAAATGTTCTGTTCGAATCTCAATTGAAAAAGACTGCTATTTCTGTTCCCGATCGAGAGGTGTTGTACTCTTTCATTCATTCTGAAAACAAGAGCGAACCCCTTTTTATTGAAAAGAGCGAGGACACATCGCCAGAGATAGAAAAACCAAAAGAACCTGCTCAGGAGGTAAAGGTTGAGAAGAACCAAGAGGGAATAGAAGCGACTGAAAAGCCAACCGTTATTTCCGCTTCAAAAAAAATGGAAGAATTACTTTCGACCAAAAAAGAAGAGCTTGCCAATTCGGAAGATTCGCAACTAGAAAAACTAATTCTTTCTAGTGCCATGAGCTCTGTTTCACTGCTAGAGGAGGAAGAGGAAAATGACGAGAAAGTTGAAACTAAACCAGCCGAACAAGAAGTTTCCATAGCTGCAGAAAGCACCACAAAAAAAGAAAAAGCTGCGCCATCTAGTTTTTATGACTGGCTGGCTCCCAAGGAACATTTTGAAACGAAAGAAACAGAACCAACTCCCGAAGAAAAACCAAGTATTGAGCAACTGGTAGACAAATTTATTGCCGAAAGAAAAACTGATTCTGGACATATTAAATTGAATAAATCTGACACGAAACAAGCCATTTACTCACCCACAAAAGTGGCTAGTGAGAGCTTGCTAGACAAAGACAATTTTGCCACCGAAACTCTGGCACGAATTTATCTAAGCCAAGGACTGACGGAAAAGGCAATAGGAATTTATGAGCGTTTAAGTTTGAAAAATTCAGAAAAAAAAGCTTACTTTGCTGACCTAATTAAGAAAATTAGAGAAAACGAACAGAATTAAATTACAATTATAATGAGCACTTTAGTATTTATTTTATCCATCATTGCAGCGGTTTTGTTGATGTTGGTAATTCTCATCCAAAACCCAAAAGGGGGAGGAATTGATTCCTCTTTTGGTTCGGCCAACCAATTAGGAAGTGTAAAGAAAACAAATGATGTGGTGGAAAAAGCGACTTGGTATTTAGCGATCTTTATCGTAGTTCTTGCCCTTGGTTCTTCCATGATAATTGGGACTCCTGGAGCGGAAGAAGTTTCTGAATCTTCCAGAATTGACCAAAACTACAGAAACACTTTACAAACTCAAACGCCTATTGTTACCCCAAACAACGAGGGAAACAACTAACTGATTGAGAATAGTTTATGCAAAACTCGCTAGGAATCTAGCGAGTTTTTTTTGCCCTTCATTTTTCGAAAGGGTTTTTTATTTGAAACTTTTGCTATTGGGAGATTCGAATACCTCTAGATCGAAGTATTGAATGGAAGCCAGCAAATGATCAAATATGTCTGCCTGGATATATTCGTAATTCTGCCAAACTTTATCTTTACTAAAGGCATAAATTTCTACTGGGATTCCATAAGGTGTGGGCTGCAATTGCCTAGCCATAAACATCAAATCCTTGTGAACTGCAGAATGTTGCTGAAGATACAGCTCAACGTATTTCCTAAAGACGCCAAGATTAGTCAAATGTCTCCCGTTCAATATAAGCTCTTTGTTCTTTACATGCTCGCTGTTAAACTTCGATAGTTCTTCTTTTTTTTGAGTCAAATAATTGGTTAAAAAATCAATTTGCATCAATTTTTGAATATCACTCTCTGTCAAATATTTTACGGTATCTTGACGTACGAAAAGCGCTCTTTTTATTCTCCTTCCCTGCGAATCGAGCATTCCTCGCCAATTCTTAAAACTATCTGAGATCAAGGCATAAGTAGGAATCGTAGTGATGGTATGATCGAAGTTCTGAACTTTTACGGTTGCCAAGTTTATTTCAATCACATCTCCATCTGCGCCATATTTTTCGAAAGTAATCCAATCTCCAATTCTCACCATGTCGTTTATCGAAACCTGAATACTGGCAACAAAACCAAGAATTGTATCTCTAAATACTAAAATAATTACGGCAGATATCGTTCCCAAAGCGGTTAAAAACTGCCATACTTCGGTATCTGTAATGACAGTGAATGAAAACAAAAATCCTGTAAACCAAGCAAATATCATGAATACTTGGATATAACTATCTATCGGTTTGTCGCGGTATTGAGGTTTGGTTTTGAGGTAATCCTTTATCGAGCGTAACACACTTCGTACAATGTACAAAGTCAAGACAATTCCTAGTACTTCCACTCCTTTTTCAACTATATTTCCGGCCTTTTCAAAGTCTTGGAAAACAAGCGGTACAGATATATGAAATAACACAATTGCTGGAACATGAGCCAATTTCCTTGGTAACTTATTGGTAATGAGAATGTCATCAAGTTGAGTTTTTGTACCCGCAGCTATCTTTACAGATATTCGCCTGATTACTAGTTTGATTGTGAAATCAATCAATAAGACGAGAACAAACAAAATGAGCAACATTATTGCTACGTTCAAATACTTGGAAAGACTAGTTTCCATTCCTCGAGCCACAAAGTACTCATAAAAAAAATGTGCATACTCTCTCATAAACATTGTAATTATAGCTGGTTGATACAACCAATTTGATTAATAGAAAATAAAAAAAATATGAGAATGAGAGTTACACGTTAAATCTAAAGTGCATAATGTCTCCGTCTTCTACCATATATTCTTTTCCTTCTACACCCATTTTTCCTGCCTCTTTCACTTTAGATTCGGATCCGTATTGAATGAAATTAGAGTATTTAATCACTTCTGCACGAATAAATCCTTTCTCAAAATCGGTATGGATAACTCCCGCGGCTTGTGGTGCAGTCATCCCTTTTGTGATGGTCCAAGCTCTTACTTCTTTTACACCTGCTGTAAAATAGGTGCTCAGATTTAATAATTTATAAGCACTTGTAATGAGTTTATTTACTCCGGGTTCTTCCAGCCCCATGTCGCCCAAAAACTCTTGGCGATCGTCATAAGATTCTAACTCGTTTATGTCGGCTTCTATTGCCGCTCCCAAAAACAATACCTCAGCATTTTCTGCAGCCACAGCCTCTTTCACTTGCTCTACATACTTGTTTCCTTCGCTAACAGATCCCTCGTCTACATTGCACAAATACAACACTGGCTTCGTAGTCAATAGTTGTAATTCTTTCACAAATTTCACATCATCTTCTGCTTCTACTCCTACTTCTCTTCCCGATTTTCCTGCCTCTAATTTTTCTTTCAATTGGGTAAGGATCGTGTGCTGACGAACCGCTGTTTTATCTCCAGAAGCTGCCGCTTTTCCTAGAGATTTTATTTTGCTTTCCACCGCTTCCAAATCTTTCATTTGCAATTCTATGTCAATGATTTCTTTGTCTCTCACTGGATCTACACTTCCATCCACATGCACAATATTATCGTCATCAAAACACCTCAATACGTGAATAATCGCATCGGTTTCGCGAATATTTGCTAAGAATTTATTTCCCAAACCTTCCCCCTTACTTGCACCTTTTACCAATCCGGCAATATCCACAATTTCTATAGTTGTGGGCATTACTCTTTCAGGGTTTACTAATTTTTCTAGTTCTGTTAATCGTTTGTCTGGAACGGAAATAGTACCCAAATTTGGTTCGATCGTACAAAAAGGAAAGTTTGCAGATTGTGCTTTCGCATTCGATAAACAATTAAACAAAGTAGATTTTCCAACGTTGGGAAGCCCAACAATTCCGCATTTTAGTGCCATGAGTTCAAATTTTTTACGAAAATACGGTAATTCGAGGAATATTAACCCCGAACTGCTTTGAAAAAAGTAGGACGGCTTTTTTTTGTATGCAGAAATTTAAGAAAACATCAAGTGGTTTTGGGAAAGGCTTATTAATTTGTAAGAGAATGCAAAAAGTATATTGATTAATTAAACGAAAGAAGATCGAAAAACAAGACTGACAGCTGATGAGAAATTTGTACATTTAGAACTTGTAAAAACGAAACGAACATGGCAAAAGACGTAGTAAAAGAAACCCCCTTAATGAAGCAATACAACGCGATAAAGGCAAAGCACCCTGATGCCGTATTGTTGTTTCGTGTAGGAGATTTTTACGAAACCTTTAAAGAGGATGCTAAAATCGCTGCACAAGTTTTAGGGATCGTTTTGACTAAGAGAAAAAACGGAAAAGCGGCTCATATCGAATTAGCTGGATTTCCTCATCATTCGCTGAACACATATTTGCCTAAACTAGTAAGAGCTGGCTACAGAGTAGCGATTTGCGATCAATTAGAAGATCCAAAAATGACGAAAACTATCGTGAAGAGAGGGGTGACGGAATTAGTAACTCCAGGGGTAACTTTCAATGATACTGTACTAGAGCAAAAAAAGAATAATTTTTTGGCTGCTGTTCATTTTACAAAACATGTTATTGGTGTTTCCTTTCTCGATATCTCTACGGGCGAATTTCTAGTTGCGGAAGGGTCTGCTGAATACATCGATAAACTGATTCAAAGCCTAAAGCCTACAGAAGTTTTATTCCAAAAAGGCAATCAAAAGAAATTCAATGAATTGTTTGGAAATAAATTCTATTTCTTTCAATTGGAAGATTGGGTTTTTAAAGCAGATTTTGCCACCGATATACTCACCAAACAGTTCAACACAAAAACCCTCAAAGGTTTTGGTGTAGAGGATTTAAAAGTAGCCACTATTGCTGCAGGTGCAGCACTTCATTACTTGTCTGAGACTCACCACAAGGAATCAAAGCATATTTCAACAATTTCTAGGATAGAAGAAGATCATTATGTTTGGCTTGACCGATTTACGATAAGAAACCTTGAGCTCATTTCATCCAACAATCAGGATGCGACAACCTTGATTGATGTGTTGGACAAAACGGTTTCTCCAATGGGAGCTCGACTTCTGAAAAGATGGATGCTTCTGCCACTTAAAAACACCAAGGTTATTACCGAAAGACATGAAGTAGTCGAAGGGTTGGTAAACAACAAAGCTCTACTGGATGAGATTACTTCCCACATCAGTCAAATTAGCGATTTAGAAAGATTAGTTTCAAAAGTATCAATTGGAAAAATTTCGCCTAGAGAGGTCAATCAACTCAAGCATTCACTGGATGCTTTGGTCCCAGTAAAAGAGCTCAGTGATTCCTCAAAAATTCCAGCTCTTAAGCTAATTAGTGAGCAAATTAATTCTTGTGATTCTTTGCGACAAAAAATAGAAAACGAACTATTTGAAGATGCACCTGTGTTGCTCAACAAAGGAAATGTAATTCAAAAAGGAGTAAATCAGGAATTGGATGAATTGAGAAAAATAGCCTTTTCTGGAAAAGATTACTTACTCAATTTGCAACAAAGAGAAAGCGAACGAACAGGAATTACTTCGCTCAAAATTGCTTTTAATAATGTATTTGGGTATTACATTGAGGTAAGAAACACCCACAAGGACAAAGTACCCGAAGAATGGATTAGAAAACAAACTTTGGTAAATGCCGAGCGTTACATCACAGAAGAATTAAAGGAATACGAAACAAAAATATTAGGTGCAGAAGAAAAAATTCTTGCCTTGGAATCGTCTATTTTTGAAAACCTTGTTTTAGAACTTTCTGACTTTACTGTTTCCATTCAACACAACGCAAATTTAGTAGCACAAATAGATTGTTTGAGCTCTTTTGCCATGCAGGCAATTCATCATAATTATTGCAAACCAATAGTGGATGATTCTACAAAATTGACCATTAAAAATGGGCGTCATCCAGTAATTGAAACTTGCTTGCAGGTTGGTGAAGAATACATTCCAAATGATGTATTTTTGGATGATGTCTCACAACAAATAATTATGATTACTGGACCCAATATGTCTGGGAAATCAGCTATTTTAAGACAAACTGCCTTGATCGTACTAATGGCTCAAATGGGAAGCTTTGTGCCCGCAGAATCGGTAGAAATGGGTTTTGTGGATAAGATTTTTACTCGAGTAGGAGCATCTGATAATATTTCCTCGGGCGAGTCTACGTTCATGGTGGAAATGAATGAAACTGCCAGTATTTTGAATAATATATCAGAACGTAGCTTGATTTTGCTTGATGAAATTGGAAGAGGAACGAGCACGTACGATGGAATTTCTATTGCTTGGAGCATCACAGAATACATTCACGAGTATCCTCAGAAAAAAGCAAAAACATTGTTCGCTACTCATTATCATGAATTAAATGAAATGCATAAACAATTTCCTAGAATCAAGAACTTTAATGTTTCTGTGAAAGAAATAGACAAGAAGATTTTGTTTATGAGGAAACTAGTGGAAGGCGGAAGTAACCATAGTTTTGGAATTCATGTGGCAAAAATGGCGGGAATGCCAGGTTTCGTAATCCGAAAGGCTGAAGAGATTTTGGACAAACTAGAGAAGCGAAGTGGAGAAACCAATGATTCAACTATTGAAAACAACCACATTAAACAAACACTGAACGAGAAATCAGAGGAATTGCAATTAAGCATTTTTAATTTGGACGACCCAATCTTGGAAGACATACGAGACGATATTGCAAATGTAGATATCAATACCTTAACACCGGTAGAAGCTTTGATGAAGCTCAATGAAATAAAGAAAAAGATAGGAAAATAATTCCCTTAGAGTTTTGAACAAAAAAAAGGGTAGCAAGAAAAATCTCGCTACCCTTTTCAGGTTTATTATAGTTTGGTGGATTACTTAGTCCATCCAGCAGTCCAATCGTTTCCTGTTTCAACAGCTCCCACAAATGATCCTGGAGAAAACCAAGAACCTAACGTTGTTGGGTCTGCTGCATTTGTTGTAGAAGTTCCCACGTAACCAGAAAGTGTTATTGCAGATGTAGAGTTTGTTGCATCTCCTGAAAAAGTAGCAGCGTCTCTAAATTCTGTTCCATTTCCAAAAACATTTGAGTTTTGCATCACCAATTCTCCAGCAGTCATGTTTGTAGTTGTTTGAGCATCAGATACTCTTACTCCATACTTTGGAAATCCAGTTACAATTGCATTGTGAATTGTTCCTTTAGTACCCTCTCTCAATCTCATTCCGGTGTTGGATGCATCTCCATCGTCCACTCCTACCAAAGTAATGTTGGCAATTGTAGGGTTTGAAAAAGGAGCCAACGTGTTGTCATCTCCGTTGTTATCTGCCTCAATTCCTCTGTCACCACCTCCAGATTCTTGGTTTACAACCCAAAACTGTCCATTTCCTCTCCATCCGTAAGTCCAATCAAAAGAATCATCTTCATTTCCTGTAGATACTGCATACTTTACAGAAACAGTTCCTCCAAAAAATTCGATTCCGTCATCTGCACCACGGTATGCTTGAATGTATTCTACGGTAGTTCCGCTTCCTACTCCGTTAAAAGAGAATCCATTCAGTTCGTTGTCTGTTCCCAATAGTTTTCCTGCGTACTCAACTCGCACATACTTAATTGTTCCTGAATTGTCGTTGTCTACAGAGCCTCCATATTTTCCAGTCCCTCCTTCTCCTTCAGCTTCGGTACCGTTGTTTATTTGTGCTTTACCGTTAATGATAATTCCTCCCCAATCTCCAGCAGAAGGAGTACCAGTTACAGTTTTTATTGTTGTCATTACGATAGGAGAAGAGGCTGTTCCAATAGCATTGATTTTGGATCCTCTTGCAATCGATAAAAATGGAGTTGTTGCATCATCTGCTGCAAATATTTCAGTTCCTGCTTGAATAGTCAATGTAGCATTTGATGATACAAATATTCCACCACTTAGCAACCATTTTTTGTTACTAGTGAACGTGTAGTTTTCATTGATAGTTCCTGTTACTTTTTCGTAAGATTGTCCGGAGATTGTTACCGTTTCTACTTTGTAAGGTAAAGAAATACAAGTGCCGTCATCTTCTGTTGCGTCTGGATCGTAGTTTTCAGCGTTTGGATCTGTACATCCTTTTGGTTTTTTACAAGCTGTTGTACTCAACATTCCAACTGCCAATAACATCATTCCGTAAGTTTTGAAATTTGTTTTCATTTTTCTGTTTTATTATTTGATACAAAAATCAGGAATAAACCTTACTTGAAAGTATCGAATAGGTTAAGGAATTTTTAACAATTACGAAATTAAGGTTAACATTAAATTAAAAATGCATCTATAAACCATAGATGCATTTCTGTTAATAATGGGTGGTTTTTTATTAAAATTTATAACCTACACTTAATGAGCTAAATATTCCTCTTCTTGTTGAGTTAATAAGAATTGCTTCGTTGTCTGTTTCTTGTTCAAATCGTATGTCTTGATTCAAGATGTTTTTTACCTTTAGTCCAAAAGTGAAGTGTTTTAGTTCAACTCCTGCCACAAAATTCAATGAGTTTACTGGTAATTCATACACGTCACCCAATCCGTAGATCCCTACATTAAATATTCTTCGTCCGAATACATTGTAAGAGATACTAGCATTTACTTTCATGTCTTTTTTTACAGTCCTGGAGTAAGCAATATCTACGTTCAATAAGTAAGGCGATGCACCTTGAAGAGCTCTTTCACTATTCGTTTGGGCCAAGTTTGCATTCGGATCAAAGGTTACTTTTGAGTACAAATACGTTGCATTAATTCCGAGAGAAACATATTTCAAGAAAGAAGAATCAGATTTGGTAAGAAATGAAAGAGATTTGGTGAATTCAAACTCCGCACCGGTAACCATTGCGTTTCCGGCATTTCTGAACGATTGTAGCTGTCCTGTAGCCACCTCCATTGTTTTCTCAATTGGATTTATTAAATGTTTGTAGAACACTCCGAATGCCATAAACTCTCCCAATCTTGGGTATCGCTCATACCTTAAGTCAAAATTGTAGTTTTCACCATTTACCAACTCTGGGTTACCCACCGTAGTAGCTCCGGCAAATACTTCTGTGTATTGAAATGGTGCCACTTCTTTGAAACCAGGTCTTGAAATAGTTTTACTTGCCGAAAACCTAAAGATATTGGTGTCATTTGGCTGATACTTCATGATTAAAGAAGGCAATACATCTGTGGAAACGATTCTATTAATTCTTTTAAAGTCTGGCTGTGTTTGATCCAAATAAGATATTTTTTGGTCGCTCAATTCAACTCTAGCCCCAGCAATTATTTCGAAAGTTGGAGTAATGTTGTAATCCAAAAATCCATATCCAGCATTAATGCTTTGAGTAGCCAAGTAAGCGCTCGCTGGGTTCAATGCTTCCTGAATGCTAAACTCTCCTTGTTCGTGTGAAAACGGATTGATGTATGAGTCTGGGTTCATTGCATCTACTGAAGAGGAAGACAAGTTCATGTCGTATACATATTGTGTAAAATCAAAATCTCTGTTTTTTCTCTTTATCATTCCTCCTGCAGTGAAAGCCAGCTTAGCTCCGTCTTCTACATTTTCGGTGTTGTACTTAAAAATGTACTTCGCCTCTGCTTTTGCGGTAAATTGTCTTTCGTTCAAGAAAGAAAAAAACCTGTGATTTTCAATTCTGTCTGTCGCATTGATGGTATAGTTCTCGGTATCCTCTTTGTCATCAAAGAAATAAACCAACTGTCTTCTGTCTGGCTCTGTACTGTTTGCGTTGTTCAGTGCCGCAGACCAGTTTACTCTTAGCTTGTTGTCCTTCATCAAAAAGTGAGAACCCGTTATTTGGTTGTTCATCAAGTTGTTTTGCTTGAAAGTAAATCTTCTTGCGTATATATTTCTTGCGTAATCCCAGTGAGATCCGTACACTTCTTTTACCTGATCGCTAGATGTATTTACATACAAAAAGTTGTAAGAAATTATGTTGTTTTTATCAATATCATACCCAATATTTGCCAGGGCCGAAGTAGAAGTATTTGTGGTGTAATCTTCAAAATTATAATCTATCTGAACATCCTCTTGTTTGTTGATGACTCTGTATTTTCCGAAAGAATATTGGTTGTCGTGCGAATGATTGAGCGAAACCAAAAATCCAATTTTAGATTTCTTATCATTGTTCAATTCAAATAAATTTCCGGCAAATAAGCCAAAACTTGAATTAGGCAATGTGTTTTTTATCACTGGATTCAAGTTTGCTGCAAAAAGTGATTGACTCCCTTCAGTGGAACGGTAAGCCTCTTCGTTGGCTATGTTCTCGGGAATAGCTCTCGTTCCGTCATCAAATCCTAAATAATCCAAACCGCCTCCTTCGTAGGTAATTCTCTCTCTTCCTATTGATTGAGAATTGAACCCGGTACCGAGCGAAATTTTAAATACTTTTTCACTTGGGTAATCTTTGGTAGAAATATCCATCGCTCCGCCCGAAAAATCTCCTTCCATGTTTGGCATAAAAGCTTTTTTCACTGTCATAGATTTGATCACATTCGTAGGAAATAAATCTAACGGAATCACTTTTCTGTCTGGATTTGGTGAAGCTATCGGCAAACCGTTGAGGTAAGCAGAGTTGTACCTATCTCCCATTCCTCTCACATACACATTTCCAGAACCTACCACGGACAAACCAACTACTTTTTTGGCAGCACCACTGGCATCGGAAACTCCGGCCTCTTTCATTTTTTGCTCTCCAATTACCACATCTACTCCATCTGCATTTTTTACCTCGGCAATATCCATTGTTTTGGATCCTCCCACCGCTCTGTCTATTACAGTAAAGGTTTTAATTGTTGTAGAAGAAGACGAAAGCTCAATAGGAAGTATGAGATCTTTGTCTACAATCTCTACAGTCACTTCTTTTGTGTCTAAACCTACCGATGAAACTATTAATACATAAGTCCCTTTTTTAAGTTGTAAAGTGAATTTTCCGTCAAAATCCGTGGAAGCTCCTTTGTCTGTTCCTTTAATGAGTATATTTGCAAAAGGAATTGGTTCTATTAAATCATCTGTTTTACCTGTTACTGTTCCAGTAAGGGTGAACTGCCCAAAACTAATGGCCGAAAGAAGAATTAAAGTTAAAAATAATGTGCTTTTCATCGTGTATTTTATTTGATGCAAAGAACTTGGTTTAATATTAACCCAATGTTAACACACCGTTATATTTATGTGGCTTTTCCCTTTAGAATGAAGGGAGAAGGAAAAAAATCTTTTATTTGTTAAACAATTTTAAGGCACTATGAATTCAAACAAAATTTTACTAGTAGATGACGATGAAGACATCCTAGATTTATTGGAATACAACCTAAAAAAAGAAGGGTACGAGATAAAAACCGCTTCGAATGGAAGAAAGGCAATTGAAGTTGCAACAGTATTTTCTCCCGACTTGATTATCTTGGATGTAATGATGCCCGAAATGGACGGAATTGAAACTTGTAGCGAAATAAGAAAAATTTCTTCTTTATCGAATACCGTTATCACATTTTTGACTGCCAGAGGCGAAGACTATTCGCAAATTGCTGGATTCGATGCTGGTGCAGACGACTACATCACCAAACCTATCAAACCCAAAGTGCTATTGAGTAAAATAAAAGGGCTGTTGCGAAGATCAATTGCAGTCCAAGACATAACTGAAAACAACGCCTCGGTAAAAATAGACAGAGAAAAATACGTTGTTATCCAGAATAATGAAGAAATTTCGTTACCCAAAAAAGAATTTGAATTGATTGCTTTGCTCATGTCCAAACCAAACAATGTATTTACACGAGAAAATATATTTGCCTCAGTTTGGGGAGACGATATCGTTGTAGGTGACCGAACCATTGATGTGCACATCCGTAAGTTGCGAGAAAAAATAGGGGACGATTATATCAAAACTGTGAAAGGTGTAGGCTACAAATTTGTAGAAGTAGAGTAAGGCCATGCTAACCAGACAACCCTATTTTGTTTGTTATTCCTTGAAAGAAAGCTTATTTTAGTCGTTCAAATAATAGTAACACTATGAAAGGAATAATATTGGCCGGAGGTTCTGGCACGAGGCTTCATCCCCTAACGCTTGCTGTGAGCAAGCAACTGATGCCGGTCTACAACAAACCCATGATTTACTATCCGTTAGCAACTCTTATGAGTTCAGGAATTAGAGAGATTTTAATCATTTCTACTCCACAAGATTTACCCAATTTCGAAAAACTATTAGGTGACGGAAGTCAAATAGGTTGTTCTTTTTCTTACAAAGTGCAAGAAGTTCCCAATGGTCTGGCTCAAGCTTTTGTATTGGGCGAAGAGTTCATTGGGAACGACAGTGTAGCTCTTATCTTGGGAGATAATATTTTTTACGGTGGAGATTTATCAAAAAACTTACAAGAACAAGTAAACCCTGATGGCGGAGTCGTATTTGCTTACCACGTTTCGGATCCCGAAAGATACGGTGTGGTAGAGTTTGATAGCGACATGAATGCCATTTCGATTGAGGAAAAACCGGCAAAACCCAAATCAAATTATGCTGTTCCAGGATTGTATTTTTACGACAATTCGGTAGTAGAAATTGCCAAAAAAATAAAACCTAGCGCAAGAGGCGAATATGAAATAACGGACGTGAACAACGAATACCTCAAGCGAGGAAAGTTAAGTGTTTCTATCCTCGACCGCGGAACAGCCTGGCTCGACACAGGGACTTTTCATTCATTGATACAGGCAAGTCAATTTGTGCAAGTAGTAGAAGAACGACAGGGCCTAAAAATTGGGTGTATTGAAGCGGTTGCCTACGCAAGAGGATTTATCGGCAAAGAACAATTACGAAAAATTGCAACCCCTCTGCTTAAGAGCGGATATGGAGATTATTTAATGACATTAATAAAAGAAGAAGAGGAAAACTAAATGGAAGGAAAGGAAATCATTGAAGCTGAGCTAAAAAAATACCTTGCTCAGTTTGAACACCACGGATTATACGAACCCATTTCGTATTTGCTCAATATAGGAGGAAAAAGAATTCGTCCGATTATTTTACTCGACTCAGTCTCGCTATTTGGAGGTGATAGAAACGCAGCTATGCCACTCGCTTTGGCAGTAGAAGTGTTTCATAACTTTACATTGATGCATGACGACATCATGGACAATTCTTCGCTAAGAAGAGGGAAACCCACGGTGCATGAAAAATGGAATGTAAACAACGCTATCTTATCGGGTGATGCCATGATGATTCAAGCTTACCAGCTTATCGAAAAAGTTCCTGTAGAATTTCAGCCGGCAATTTACAAGGCGTTTAATAAAATGGCGCTATGGCTGTGCGAAGGACAGCAGGATGATATGGATTTTGAAGAAAGAGAAGAAGTAACTATTCCTGAATATCTGGAAATGATAAAAAATAAAACCTCTGTATTAATTGGATTTTGTTTTGAAGCCGGAGCAATTCTGGGAAAGGCTGACCAAGAAACACAGCAAAAGATTTACGACTTTGGAATCAATTTAGGATTAGCCTTTCAATTGCAGGATGACTATTTAGATTTATACCCAAAAAGTGAAAAAATGGGCAAAGTAGTAGGAGGCGATATTCTGAACAAAAAGAAAGCAATTCCCTATTTGATTAGTTTGAATTCAGCCAACTTCTCACAAAAAGAGGAAATAACTAGTTTAATAAATTCCAAAGACGCTAACCGAGTAGAGAAGCTTAAGTTGGTATTCGAGGAAATCGGAGTAAAAGAAAAAACAGAAGCCATGATTGCCGACTATTTTCAATTATCTTCCAATAGCTTGTCAAGTATTGAAGGAGTTGATCTCACCCAAATCAAATTATTTGCCAAAAACCTAATGGCAAGAGAGCAGTAAAAGTGAGAGTTCAATAAATGACAACCACCAGGCCAAAGCTCCCACAATCTCGAGCTAGAGATTAGTAAATCACAGCGAAAAAACCTATATTTGCATGCCAATAAACCCTATCCAATGGATTTGCAATTTAAAATTACAAAAGAATTTATTGAGGAAATTCAAGAGTTAGTAGCTACTGGAAATAGGGAATCTATTGTTCAAAATTTATCTGAACTTCACGAAGCCGATATCGCTGAAATACTGGATGTAATTTCCATGGAGGAAGCTAAATTTATTTTCCGACTCTTGGATGATGAAATGGCATCAGACGTATTAGTTGAGCTCGATGAAGATGTGCGGTTAGAGTTTCTTGAAGCTCTATCGGCCAAAGAAATTGCCGAGCAAATGGACAACATGGACTCGGATGATGCTGCCGATATTATGGCAGAAATGTCTGAAGAAAAGCAAGAAGCCGTAATTCAACAAATTGAAGATCCGCAACAAGCCATTGATATTGCTTCTTTGATGCAATATGAAGAAGATACTGCCGGAGCCATAATGGGAACTGAGTTAATCTGTGTAAATGAAAATTGGACGACCGACCAGTGCATTGAAGAAATGCGAATTCAAGCAGAAGACGTGCAATACATTTACACGGTTTATGTAGTGGATAATGACAAAAGGCTGACAGGAATGCTTTCGCTAAAAAGTTTGCTTTTTGCAAAAAAAGGAACCCTCGTAAAGAATATTTACATCGAAAACGTGCGGTATGTAAATTCCGATGAAAGCACGGAGGAAGTTGCCTCCATGATGAAGAAATATGACTTTGTCGCTTTGCCTGTTCTCAATCCAGATAAAATACTGATTGGTAGAATTACGATTGACGATGTGGTCGATATTATTCAAGAGGAAGCCGAAAAGGATTATCAAATGGCAAGTGGTATTTCCGAAAATGTAGAATCGAGCGATAGTGTTTTAGCGCTAACCCGCGCAAGACTCCCTTGGCTAATAGTTGGGCTGGTAGGCGGAATATTAGGTGCCGAGGTAATTGGATTATTCGAAAAACAACTTGGCGATTATCCTCAAATGGCAATGTTCATTCCGTTAATTGCTGCAATGGCAGGAAACGTAGGGGTACAATCTTCGGCTATTGTGGTGCAGGGTATTGCTAGTAACAACATCGATTTAAGCGGAATAGCAGGAAAGTTATTCAAGGAATTTAGAGTAGCTCTTCTCAATGGAATCGTCTGCTCTTTACTCATTCTTGCTTTTGTTTTTGCCGTAAAAAAAGACCTCACTTTGGGGCTTACAGTTAGTATCTCTTTGATGGCTGTTATCATTTTTGCGGGCATGTTTGGCACTTTAATCCCCTTACTTCTTCACAAGCGAAAAATTGATCCAGCACTCGCCACTGGACCATTTATTACCACCACAAACGATGTAATTGGACTATTTCTTTATTTGTATATCGGGTATTTATTTTATTTTTAATCAACTTTTTTTGAAAAGAAAAGCCGAATTGAAACAAATCAATTCGGCTTTTTTATTTTCTAGCTGTTGGATCATGCCTTCGCAGGAATGTCATTCAATACTTCCAGCGTAAATTTCCAGTATTTTTGAGCAGAAGTAATACTTGCTCTTTCATCCGGGGAATGTGCTCCTTTGATTGTTGGACCAAAAGAAATCATATCCATTTCCGGATAATTAGTTCCTAAAATTCCGCACTCTAATCCGGCATGGCAAGCCATAACTCTTGGTTTTTCATTGAACAATGATTCGTATTTTTTTTCTAACACGGTCAGTATCTCCGAGTTTCTATTTGGTTTCCATCCTGGGTAAGAACCACCAGTAGAAACCGCAAACCCCGCCAACTCAAAAGTAGCGGTTAGGTTATTCGCCAAATCCCATTTTCCGGATTCTACCGATGAACGAGTTAAACAAAGTATTTCAATTTTTCCTTCTTTGGCCTCTACTCTAGCTAAGTTGTTAGAGGTTTCTACCAAGTCTTCGATATCCGGACTCATTCTGTACACTCCGTTGTGAGCCCCGTAAACTGCTCTAATAAATGAAAGTTGATCTTCGGGCGATAGGCAAGTTTTAGCGTCCTCAGTTTCGCTAACAGCAATGTTTATTTCTGGCTCAATCGTATTATACTCCTCTACCAATTCATTCTTTATTAACTCAAATGCTTTGTTAAACTCTTCTATGTCTTCGGTAACCACAATCGCATTACTTTCTCTAGGAATTGCATTTCGTAATCCACCACCCATTACTTCCGAAATTTGCATAAACGAATTGGTTGCATGCAATATTCTATTCATTAGTTTATTGGCATTTCCCAATCCTTCATGAATCTGCATACCCGAATGGCCCCCTTGCAAACCTTTCACTGTGATTTTTAAGGAAGTTCCTTTTGCTTCCACTTCTGTGTAAATTTTGGTTGCGGTTAAGTCCACACCACCAGCACAACCGATACTAAATTCATCATCGTCTTCGGTATCTAGGTTTAATAAAATCTCTCCAGTCAAATACCCAGCTTGCAATCCTAATGCACCGGTCATTCCCGTTTCTTCATCAATAGTAAAAAGAGCTTCTAACGCTGGATGAGGAATATCAGTTGATTCCAAAACTGCCATGATGGTGGCAACTCCCAATCCATTATCTGCTCCAAGAGTTGTGCCTTCGGCTTTTACCCAATCTCCCTCAATTTTCATTTTAATCCCTTCCGAATCAAAATCAAAAACGGTCTCGTTATTTTTTTGGTGAACCATATCTAAATGCGATTGCATCACAATGGTTTTTCTATTTTCCATTCCCTTCGTTGCAGGCTTTTTTATGATCACATTCTGTACGGGATCAATTACTACTTCCAATCCTAAGTTTTTCCCAAAATCAACCATAAACTGAATTACTCTCTCTTCTTTTTTTGAAGGTCGAGGTACTGCGTTTAAATCGGCAAACTTATTCCACAATTGTTTTGGCTCTAAATTTCTTACTTCTTGACTCATTTTTTGCTGTTTAATTTTGAATGATAAAGGTAAGAATAATTGAACTTTAAAAAAGAAGTAACAGCTTTTGACAAAGCATTTTTTTCAATCTCAAAAACAACTAGTCGCCCTGAACTTGATTCAGGGTCTGTTTATTAATATCACTGCTTTTTATAAGCAGATTCAGCATCAAGTGCGGAATGACCAAGTTATATTTTGAGATTTACAGATTAAGAAATAATTTCAACAAATTACCGTAACTTTGTACCATGAAAAAGAGAAGAACAACGAATAATCCTAAGGGGAGAAACAAGAATGTTTCGGAAGACAGGTCGAAAAAAAGTGGATTTAAGACGTCTGGAAGTTACTACAAGACTAGTGGAAAACCAGGAGCAAAACGTGGAGAGAGCAAACCTTTTGGCGAAAAACCAAAACGAAGTGGTAAAACCGCTCCAAAACGTTCGATGGATGGCAAAATAAGATTAAACAGATTTTTGGCACAAGCAGGAATTTGTTCAAGAAGAGAGGCGGATACCTTAATTGAAACTGGGGTAATTGAAGTGAACAACAAAATTGTAACAGAACTTGGGATAAGAATAGATCCTCAAAATGACGTGGTTCATTACGGAGGTGAGAAGATAAAAGTGGAAAAGTATCAATATGTCTTGTTGAACAAACCTAAAGACTTTATTACCACCTCAAAGGATCCTCAAAACAGAAAGACCGTACTGGAATTGGTCAGCAATGCTTGTATAGAAAGAATTTACCCTGTAGGAAGATTGGATAGAAACACACTGGGATTGCTGTTATTCACGAATGACGGAATGCTCGCAGAAAAACTAACTCATCCACGAAATGAAATAGGAAAAACGTACCAAATTGAGGTAGACAAAACGATTCAAAGTGGGCACATGAAAATGATGATAGAAGGAATTGAATTAGAAGACGGTTTTGCCAAAGTAGATGACATTCATTACGCAGATAATGGAACCAACAAAAGTGGTGCAGTAATCACGCTACATTCTGGTCGAAACAGGATTGTAAGAAGAATATTTGAGCACTTTGATTACAAAGTAAAAAAACTAGATAGAATTCAATTTGCTACACTCGACAAAAAAGGATTGCCGCGTGGTCAGTGGAGACACTTAACGTCCGTAGAAGTTGGTTTTTTAAAAACGATGTAAAAAAAGGTAACCCACCAAGATTGACCCTCGTGGGAGATAGCTATAAAACTAGATGGAAAAAGAAATAGTAAATAAGGTCGCTAACAGTGGATTAATCAATTTGGATTTAGCCGAGTTTTATCCAAAAGGAGAGCGCGTGGTGTACGACATCAAGCAAAACCTATGGCAAGAATTTGTGCTAAAAGAAAAGGACTTTCGTCTTTTTGTAAAAGAAAACGATTGGTCAATTTACGAAGGAAAATATGTGGCTTTAATTAATTCTACCGATGCCATTGTGCCATCTTGGGCCTACATGGTTCTGACGGATGCTCTAGAGCCATTCGCCAAAGAAGTGGTGTGTGGAAATTTAGATTCACTGGAGTCTACCATTTTTATCCAATCGCTGGAAAAGAATTTGAATCCAGAAAAATTTAAAGATCAGCGAGTCATAATAAAAGGATGTGGAGAAATCCCGATCCATGATTCTGCCTACGCAAAAGCCGTAAATTTACTAAAGCCAGTTGTAAAAAGCCTGATGTATGGAGAAGCTTGTTCGGCTGTTCCGGTTTACAAGAAGAAAAATAAGTAAAGATGAAAACACCTTTGTTGATAATCCTTTTTTCTTCGTTGTTGTTTTCGTGCAGTCCTTTCCAGGAAAAAAATGATTCGAGTTCTGATATTCAAGCTATTGAAGCGGAAGAAATAATTCCAGAAACCCAAGAACAGGAGGAAGAAGAAATAGTGAAAACTCAGATTAATTTTGGAGATTATGAATTAATCATTCACGAATATGAAGCCTACGGCAACCAAAATTCTTACCCCAAGGATAGCGCCACTTTGGAAGAAGAAATGGGGTACATCCTGGAAAATGTAACGGTAGAAATTATTCCAAAGAGTGAATCGGATTCTTTTAGCATTCTCATAGCACGCGAGAATAAGTTAATGGTTTATTTAGGAGAAAAAGATACTCGAGAGTTATCCAAATGGAACACAATTTCGGGCTTTGAACCTCTTGAAGATTCTTCCAAACTCTTTTTTCGAATAGGAAAAACCGAGCCCACCAACCTAAACAAAGAATTACACTCAGATAAAAATGAATTACTAGAAGCCATAACGGAAATGAATGTGCCGAGCGTTTTCGAAAATTACATAGAATCTACTGACTCCATCAGCGATTTGGGTATTGTACCTTTTATTAGCCGAACTTTTTTGAAAATCATGAGGTTTTCCTCTGGCCAAAAAGAGGAGAAAATAGTCGTTGTTAACTCAAGTTGGGGGTGTTAATGAGAAAGTAATCAGTCGCTCATAATTCAAAACTACTCACTACTTACTATATTTACTCATGATTACAATCGAAAACTACATAAACGGAGAATTAGTCGCTCCTGTTGAAGGGAAATACATTGACAATTACAATCCATCCAAAGGAGAAGTCTATAGCCAAATTCCTGATTCACAAAAAGAAGATGTGGAGACAGCTACAAAAGCCGCTACGGCTGCTTTTCCAACTTGGAGTAAAACTCCAAAAAACGAACGCTCCAAAATTTTGGTTCGTTTGGCCGATTTAATTGATAAAAACCTGGAAGAATTAGCCAAAGCCGAAGCGCTAGATAACGGAAAACCCTATTCCTTGGCAACTCGTGTAGATATTCCTAGAGCAAGTGCCAATATGCGATTTTTTGCCACTGCTATTTTGCATAATGCGAGCGAATCTCATCACATGGAAGAAGGATTTACTAACTATACTTTGAATCATCCTTTGGGAGTAGTCGGTTGTATTTCACCTTGGAATTTGCCTTTGTATTTATTCACTTGGAAAATTGCTCCCGCCATTGCTTCGGGCTGTACAGTAGTTGCAAAACCCTCAGAAGTTACGCCAATGACGGCCTATTTGTTTTCTAAATTGTGTATTGAAGCTGGATTGCCAAAAGGCGTGCTGAATATCGTTCATGGATTGGGGGCCCATGCCGGAGATGCGATTGTTTCGCACCCAAAAGTAAAGGCGATTTCCTTTACTGGTGGAACTGCCACCGGTAAAATCATTGGAAGAAAAGCAGCCGAATCGTTCAAAAAAACATCTCTTGAACTAGGTGGAAAAAACCCAAACATCATTTTTGCTGATTGCGATTTTGATGCCATGCTCAACACTACACTGCACTCTTCTTTTGCCAATCAAGGGCAAATTTGTTTGTGTGGTTCTCGTATTTTTATTCAAAAACCGATTTACGAAAAGTTTAAAAATGCATTGATTGAGAAACTAAAAACGCACAAAGTAGGCGATCCTTTTGATAAAGAGACTCGAATGGGAGCCTTGGTTTCAAAAGATCATTTAGAAAAAGTATTAGGTTACGTGAAACTAGCTGAAGACGAAGGTGGAAATATTCTATTTGGTGGAAATCAACTGACAATTGAGGGCAGCGAAAACGGATATTACATGGAACCAACCGTAATCGAAGGATTGGATTTTAATTGCCGAACGAATCAAGAAGAAATTTTTGGCCCCGTGGTAACTCTCACACCATTTGAAACCGAAGAAGAAGTATTGGAAATGGCGAACTCAACTCAATACGGCTTGGCAGCCACAGTGTGGACAGAAAACTTATCGAGAGCACACCGGGTTTCACAAGAATTGGAATCGGGAATTGTATGGGTAAACTGCTGGTTGGTGCGAGATTTACGAACTCCATTTGGTGGGGTGAAAAACTCCGGACTTGGCCGTGAGGGCGGTTTTAGAGCCTTGGAATTTTTTACGGAACCCAAGAATGTGTGTATAAAGTATTGATTTATTAAATCTCTCTTTTAAACTCAAACCTAACAGGTTTTCAAAACCTGTTAGGTTTAGCTCAATTTCTGGTAGGTTTAGGTCAGTATTATAAACCCAAAATTATCTATGATGTCTGAGCCTAAGAATGTTTGTATCAAATATTAAACCCCAAACTGAGTCAAATGATGGTCCAGGTGTTTGTAAAACATATTGTTCCATTCTGTTGTATTCAAAACACCAAAAGAATGAGATTCTTTTCCGTCAAATGACTCTGCTCCTTCTTCTTGAGTTTGTTTGATGTATCCAATTAATTTTGATTTTTCTTTCTCAAAATCTTTTTGGTCGGTGATCAAAAATTGAGGTGCTGTTCTTCCATTTTTTGGATAAGGCTTTTCGCCACAAACACCTTTTTTTATCAAAGCTTTCAAAAGAAATTTTTTCAATCCTTTAGCTTTAGTCTTCTGATGCCTGGGATCATAAATATAGTCGTATGTGACGCTGCAATGAGCCAACATTTGTCCTGCATTCATTTTTCCCCAAACAGGTTGATTTTCAGGAGTTAATTTATTGATTCGGTCAATCACCTCATCCGTAACAGATTTATCAAAAATATTTTTCATAGGACGAGTTTATCTCAATTATTTAATTCGCACTTTACTAAGTAATTCACTTAAGTTTAGAGTTTTAGATTCGTTTACGTCAATTTTTTTACCCAACACACCCAATACTTTGCATGTTGCTCTTCCTTTTACGGTGAGCTTTATATTCTTTTTGAACAAAGCTTTTGCCAACAAAGGGATTGAAGCATTTCTAATGTCTTTATCACTAAGCAGTAAGTCCAATGAGTAATTTCCTTCGGTCTCTTTTAATACGATAACTTCTCGAGCCATTGCGGCATCTCCTAATTTTTTATCGTCCAAAAACACTTCAAAAGAAGATTTTTTTAATTTGATTGAGTAAAAATTCGGATTGTTAATTTTCACAATTATGGAGGCTTGAGACATTCCGTCCTCTAACTTTTCGAGGTGGTAACCTTCAACTCCCAACATCTCAACTTCTTCGTACAATGTGCAAGAACTCAAGGAAATAAAGAGAAAGAAGATGGAGAGAAAGTGAAGTCTTTTGTACATATTAAATGGTCGATTTAAATTGATTCAAAAATCGAATGTCATTTTCAAAAAACATCCTTAAGTCATTAATTTGGTACTTTAACATGGCAATTCGCTCCACACCCATTCCAAATGCAAAACCAGTATATACGTTAGAATCTATTCCGCAGTTTTCCAATACGTTTGGATCTACCATTCCGCATCCTAATATCTCTAAAAACCCAGTATGTTTGCAAACGTTACACCCTTTTCCAGAACAAATATTGCAACTCACATCCACCTCAGCACTTGGCTCGGTAAATGGAAAATAAGAAGGTCTTAACCTGATTTCGGTTTTTTCTCCAAACATTTCTTTCGCAAAATAAAGAAGCGTTTGTTTCAAGTCGGCAAAGGATACATTTTTATCAATATACAATCCTTCTACTTGGTGAAATATGCAGTGAGCACGCGCAGAAATGGCTTCGTTCCTAAATACCCTTCCAGGAGAAATAGTTCGGATTGGCGGAGTAGAATTTTCCATTACCCGCACTTGCACACTAGAAGTATGTGTTCTCAAGGCGTTTTCTTTATCGATAAAAAAAGTATCCTGCATATCTCTTGCTGGGTGCTCTTTTGGGAAGTTCAAAGCAGAAAAATTGTGCCAATCATCTTCTATCTCCGGCCCTTCAGAAATGGAATATCCTATTCTCGAAAAAATATCAATTATCTCATTTTTAACAATCGACAAAGGGTGCCTGGAACCAAGATTGTCTTCCGAAATAGGCAAGGACAAGTCTAAAAATCTATCCCCCGAATCTTCTTTTTGAGCAAAAGAAGAGGATAATTCTACAATTCTATCTTGGGTTTTTACTTTCAGTTGATTCAACAATTGACCCACTTCCTTTTTCTGGTCGTTTGCTACTTCTTTGAAAGAGGCAAACAACTCATTCAAGGCCCCTTTCTTTCCTAAGATTTTTATCCTTAGCTGTTCTACTTCCTCTAATTTTTCAGCTTTAAATGCTTCTACTTCAACCAATAATTCTTCAATTCTATCTTTCATTTATTGTTCCTCTTTGTTCAGTAATTTTGCTTTCTCTTCTTTACTCAAGTAAAGTATTTCCATCTTCATTCTCACATCCAGAATCGGTCTGTTTCCGTTTGCTGTGTTGACCTTGACACCCGCAATTTTATCTATAACTTCTAGTCCTTTCACTATTTGTCCAAATACGGTGTAACCTTGATCTAAAAATGGAATTCCACCAACTGTTGTGTACGTTTCAATTTGTTCTTTTGTAAAAGCAAACTCTGGAATTTCTTCCATATTCATCTCTGGTGTGGTTTTTTGCTTACTTTGTTCAATTCTATTGAGTTGCTCCTTAGAATACACTCTTCCTTGAGCTATATAAAATTGAGAGCCAGATGATTCTTTTTTCGGATTTTGACCATCTCCAAGTCTGGCCGTAGCCAAAGCGCCTTTTTGGTGATACAAAGTCGTATCAAATTCGGCTGGAATTCTATAGCCCGGACCTCCATTTCCTAATTGCGCTCCGCTTTTGGCGTATTTAGAATCCGGATCACCTCCTTGAACCATAAAACCATTTATCACTCTGTGAAACAGTAAGCTATCATAAAAATCATCATTCACCAACTTAATAAAATTTGCCTTATGTTTTGGTGTTTTATCTGAGAGTTCTGCATACATTTCGCCCATTGGGGTTGTAATCTTAACTAATAATTCTGGGTCAATCTTATTGTTTTTTCGCAACCCTACGCATTGAATCAACAAACTAACAGCACAAAACAAAGCGATATTTCTCAGAAATCTCATATTTATTCTTATTTTTGAAAGTATAAAACTACTAAATTTAGAGTTACCTTCTTTCAATAGCAGTAAAAAACACGCAACATGAAACAAATATTATCTATCCTTTTGGTTACGCTTGCAGCAATTTCTTTTTATAGTTGTAGAAAGGAAAAAGACACAACTGCCACTGTACTTGTTGTAAATTCAGCTCAAGAACCTGTAGCAGGTGTTTCTGTGAGGGTTTATTGTCCTTCTTCAACCTGTGCCACAGGCTCGCTTAACGAGGATATGGATAGAAATGACGTGACGAATAGTAGCGGAAAAGTAAAATTTAATTACACAGAAAATTATCAATTAGGACAAGCTGGTTTTGCCGTATTGGATGTGGAAGTGACCCAGTCTGGATCTACATCACCAGATGCGACAGGAGTAATAAAAATAGAAGAGGAAAAGGAAAATGAACAAACAATTGTTTGTCAAACCTGTCCTTAAAAGTTTTAGCTCAGAAGTACATTCAGAAATTATCAGACTGACTCTTGAACAGTTAAACTCATTATCGATAAAATACATCCTGAATCTTCCCGTTCAGGATTTTTTTTGATCTGTCCCTAGGCACTCTTTTATAATTCATAGTACTGCGCGACATGGACAGAGTGGTAAGAATAAAAAAAACCCTTTTCAATTTACATTGAAAAGGGTTTTACACTTTCTATAGCTTGTTTTATAAACTTCCGGTCATATTCATTGGTACCACCCACTGGTCGTATTCCTCCGCGGTGACATAACCCAAGCGAATAGCCTCCTCTTTCAAAGTCGTTCCGTTTTCGTGGGCAGTGTTGGCAATTTCAGCCGCTTTGTAATAGCCAATTTTTGTGTTCAATGCAGTTACCAACATCAATGAATTATTTAATAACTCTTCAATTCTAGCATAGTTTGGTTCTATTCCTTGAGCGCAGTTTTCATCAAACGATACACAAGCATCTCCAATCAACCTAGCTGATTCTAAAAAGTTAGAAGCCATCATGGGTTTAAAAACATTCAATTCATAATGCCCTTGCAATCCGCCCACAGAAATAGCTACATCATTCCCCATTACTTGAGCACACACCATTGTCAGGGCTTCTGCCTGAGTCGGGTTTACTTTACCAGGCATAATGGATGATCCTGGCTCGTTTGCAGGAATAATCAATTCTCCTATCCCAGATCTTGGTCCAGAAGCCATCAATCGAATGTCGTTTCCAATTTTATTCAACGAAACAGCCAATTGCTTCAGTGCTCCGTGCGATTCTACAATAGCATCGTGAGCTGCAAGTGCCTCAAATTTATTCTCAGCCGTTACGAATGGTAACTGTGTAAATTCTGCGATGTACTTTGCCACCAACACATCGTACCCTTTTGGCGTGTTCAATCCTGTTCCTACCGCGGTTCCTCCTAGCGCCAATTCGCTCAAGTGGGCCAAAGTGTTTTTCAATGCTTTTAATCCATGATCCAATTGCGAAACGTACCCTGAAAACTCTTGCCCAATTGTCAATGGAGTTGCATCCATTAGGTGAGTCCTTCCAATTTTTACTACGTTTCTAAATTCTTCAGATTTAGCTTTCAACGTATTTCTCAATTGTTCTACTCCTGGAATTGTTGTTTCAATAATCATTTTGTAACAAGCGATGTGCATTCCCGTTGGAAATGTATCGTTGCTCGATTGCGACTTGTTCACATCATCGTTTGGCGACAACACTTTTTCACCCTCTCCAATTTTTCTTCCTGCAAGCTCCTGTGCTCTGTGAGCCACCACCTCGTTTACGTTCATGTTACTTTGAGTACCCGAACCAGTTTGCCAAATAACCAAAGGAAATTGGTCCCAGTGTTTTCCCTCCAATATTTCGTCACATACTTTAGCAATCAGTTCTTTTTTCTCCTCAGACAATACACCCAGCTCGCAATTTGTGTAAGCTGCTGCTTTTTTCAAATAAGCAAACCCCTCAACTACTTCTTTTGGCATTGAGGCAGAGGGTCCAATTTTAAAATTATTTCTAGACCGCTCTGTTTGAGCTCCCCAGTATTTGTCTGCTGGGACTTTTACTTCTCCTATCGTATCTTTTTCAATTCTGTATTTCATCGGTATAGCAATTACAATTCGTTGATCATTTCTGCAGGCCGAGCTACCACAGCTTTATTTCCCTTAATTACAATCGGTCTTTCTATTAATTTGGGGTTCTCTAACATTACCTCAATCCATTCGTGGTCGTTCATTTCTAAGTTCTTGAATTGTTCCTTAAAAATCGACTCACTTTTTCTCAAAACATCGGTTGGTTTTAAGTTTAGTTTTGCCAAAACTTTTTCAAATTCTTGCTTTGTAGGAACTCTTTCCAAGTATTTTACGATGGTAATGTCATCGTCTTTTTCTTCTAGCAAAGCAAGAGCCTGTCTGCTTTTAGAACATCGGGGATTGTGATAAATCGTGTAACTCATAGGACACAAAAATACATAAATTGCCTATCGTTAAGAAAAGAAATTGTTAAAAATTATAAGGTGGTAAATAACAGGTCTATCAGTTCTGCCTGACTCGCTAAGTTTTGTGAGGAATTTGACTTCTTTTTTGGCTTTTCTTCAACAAAAAAATCTGACTGAGTTAACCTGGCGAGGGATTTGTTAGACGCATCAGTTTGATTCGATTCCAAAGTCACTGCCTCGGTATAATTAGTAATACTAGGTGAAATTAATTCGTTACTTTTTACTGCTTTTTCACTCTGTTCAATCTCAGAAAGAAATTCCTCCTCAATGGCATCTTCTTCTACTATTTCTAGTAGCTGAGTTTCTTCTTTTTCAGGAGAAGAAACACTTTCAACGGGCATCGGAGAATTTACTTTTTTTGGATGCTCTTTCGATGGAACTATCAGTTCGGGAAGCTGAGCAGGTTTCACCTTCGTTTCGCTATTCATGGCTACTTCATTTTGCCGATTTCCAAATTGATTTAAACCCAAATTAATTACCAACAGTAATACCACACCCATCACAGCAAACTGAAACCCTGGCTTCTTGTGTAACGGGACATTAATAGGAAACAAAATAGCACCCAGCTTATCCCAGATAGAGAGTTGATTCGCTTTTGCTTCCATCTGCTTCATAAGCGCCATTTTTACTTTTTCCTTGGCAACTAGCTGATTTTCTTCTTTTGCCCATTGTTTTACAGAGAGTAACGTAGCTCGTAGCTCTTCATACTCCTGCGCAGAGTTTATTTCTTTTTTTACAAAAATCCGTTCTTCGTTACTCAGCGAATCATACGATTTGGAAAGTAATAAACCTTCTATATCAACTATTTCTTGGTTAGTTTTATTTTTCATAATTCAGTTGTTAAGGAGAGTAAAACGAGTATCATTTTGGCTAATTGAGGGGCAAATTCTTTGAGTGAAACAGTCAGTTTTTTCAACGTGTAAAACAACCTGGACTTTACTGTTCCTTCCGAAATGTGGAGTGTCTCCGCGATTTCCTTGATGGATAACTCCTGAAAATACCTCATTACAAAAGCCGATTTTTGCTTTTCGTCTAGTTTGTCTAATTCCAACTTAAGCTTTTCGCTAAATTGTGAGTCTTGCAGGTTATCCATCGCATTCATTCCTGTATCTTTTATTTGTAATCCTTCCTCAATATCGTAGCTCGTATTGTGTCTAATCGATTGTTTTCGGTATTCGTTTTTACACATATTATTTGCCACCGAAAATAGCCAAGTTTTAAAATTTCTACTTAGGTCGTACAGTTTCGGTTTTTCAATGATTTTGGCAAATAAATCCTGCATAAAATCTTGCGCCTTCTCTTTGTCCTGCCACAACATTTTGTAAAAATAATTGACCATCATGCCATTGTACCGATCGTATAACTCCGAAAAAGCACGCGAATCCTTTTCCAAGATTCCTTGCATCAATTCATTGTCGGAATAATTACTGTACTTTGACATCTATTCTACTTTGACAAAATTTGTTTTACCGCTTTCTCTTTACCTGCCATACTTGCCAACTGGTGAATCAGCTTTTTGGTCTCTTCTGCCTTTGCCGTCTCCAACTCTTTTTCGTACAACGAAACCAACTGAATAAGTGGCAAGATATAATTAAGATGCAATTGGTTGTCAATTTCCACAAACTTAGACTTTGAGAGTTCTTGTTTCAGAAAATTCTTCTCCCAATTAGTGCGCAATACCGACAAGTTATCCAATTCTTTTTTAGAAAATTTTAGTGCTAATCCCGTGGCATACAAATCAGATTTTAGCTCTTTCAAAACCAAATGCGAAACGGTAAGAGAATAATAAATTGATTTGTTCTCGTTTCTTGGCCCAATCTCTTTTAAGAGATCAATCGGCTCCGAATATTTGCGAGAAAATCGAATACCTAGCTCTTTCGACTTTCTATTTCTATACCCCTCGTTGAGTAACAAATCGTAGTTCAAAACCTGAACATCCGTCCTGAAGTTTTCGGTAGTTTGCAACACCCAAATTGGGTAAGTATCTCTCTCTCCGTAGGTAATCAATACCCCATTTTTCTCTACCGAAACCAATGTATTGTATGCGTATTCTCTAAGGGCAGCGGTAAGATTGGCAGATTTTAGCTTTACACAAAACCTATCTTTCTCTTTTTCATTTTGATTGACCTCATGGTATTTCGCTAACTCATAATACAACTCAGAATTAGTAGAGTCTATGCCATAAGCTAACAGCAGTGCTGAATAATTCTTATTAGCCGCATCGCTTTTCAGATAGGCGCTGTAATGAAAATTAAACGAGCTTTGATTGCTCTTTTCGGTCAATTCTTGGTCAGGGGTGACTCTTTCTTTTGTATTTGGATTTAACTGAACCGAGTACTTAGAAAGACTTCGCTTCTTTTGTTTGGTTATAACAATCTGTTGAGAATGAGTACTCAAGACTGAAAAAACAAATGTCAGAATAGTGAGAGTTAATTTCATAATAAGTAAAAATAAGGTTTCTTATTGGTTCTTAGTACACCCAAAACTAGTTTTGGTTCAGTGTAACACAAAAAAAATCCTTCGAACAAAATTCAAAGGATTTTTGATTAAACTGAGTTTTACTCTCGTTAGTCTTCTACTAAAATTCCTGAAGCAATAAAAATTGGTTCAAATTTAGGTGAAACGACTGCATCGTGTCTTTTTTGTAATTCGGCTTTTTTCTCAGCAGACACTCCTTCTCCTTCCATTTCATCCATGATGTAATGCTGTAGATCTTCGATAGATGTTGTATCCATTTTTGCTTCACCAGTAAAAATTGCACCAGTGCCAATTTCAGTATCGGTAGGAATAGTAAAATGGTCTTTGAACATCACTCTCATGTCAGAAGAATCTGGAAGCGTTACAATAACGAAGCATCCAGCCTTGGCACAAATACTCGCCAAGTTAGCTTTGATTGTGTAGTTGTTAGTCGCACCATCTGCAAAAGCTGTGGCAAAACTATCAATCGAAATGGCTGATTCTAGCGTTACTTCTTCCACTCCAAAATGAGTATAACCTTCTACAGTTTGGATTGGTTTTGTTTCCTCTGTTGTTTCGGCTACAACCTCTTCTGTTTTGCTTTCTTGGTTTCCACAAGAAGCTAATAAAGCTCCAGCAACCATAAGTGTAATAATATGTTTCATGTTATTTTTGTTCTTTAAAAATTTATTGAGAGCAAATATACTAAGTTTCTTTTATAAACCACCTAAGCTAATTCCTATTGAGAAAGGAGAAAGGTTTACCAATCCATCTGTATGTAGAATTTGGTTTTTGTTCATTGGAGTGAGCGCATAGTTTGCATAAATACCTAAACCTTTGTAAGCAACTCTTAACCCTAGTGAAAGCTTTATTGGATCAATATTGTAATTCCCTTTAATAGTAGTTTGTATCTCTGCATCAGGCTCTGCAAATTCCGCCTTTACTTTGGTTCCTATGTTATAACTAATAGCTCCTCCTAGTGCCACTTTAAAATCTTGGTTACTGGTTTGGAATTTCAACATCAAAGGAACTTGTACATAGTTCGTTTTAAACTTATAGGAACTAAATGCTGTAACGGTATCAGAAACAAATTCGCCATTCTTAGGAGAAATTTTCATGTTTTCATCAAATACAAATCGGTTGAATTCGAATCCAACACCAGTGAGAAGACCAAAGTGTTTAGTAAAGTCTATGTATACATTGCCGTTTATTATGTAGTTGATAGAATTAAACAAATCTAACTCTAAATTCGCATTAGAGGTGGGTTTAATTGCTGGTATAGACTGATCATAATTTTTAGTTTCACGTGATAATCCCAATATTCCCATCCCCCATGTTGGCTCAAAATTAAATTTTGGATACTTCTTAGAGTCCGAGTATAACCATTCGTCTCCGTTCTTGTTGTGAGTGGTATCCTTGGTTACTGAATGTTTCTTTTTGTCTTTTAAGATCACTTTCACCTTTCTAAAATCAATTTCTTTTTTTTTGATCTGTGTGGTGTCAATCGGTTTGTTAAGTGAATCGGTTTGCGAAAATGATACTGCGCTTAACAAAGCAAGTATCGGTGTTAGATAGTATTTCATAATAGTTAGATTTTGATCAAAGTTACCATAAAATTGGCTATTTCGGATGTATGTTTTGTTAATTTATGATCAATCTATGACTTGGAATAGACGAATAAACAACTTTTATTTCGCAGAGTTGTACACTTATGACAGACGAAAACTTTAATAATTCAGTGGGTAAACTAAAAAATTCTTCTACATTTATCCGAACAAAAATGATTACATGATGAAAAAATCAATTACTACTCTCTGCACCATTCTCTTAATAGGAATTAGTTTTTCACAAACCATTACCTCGGCCAATATTGTAAGTGTAGGCGATACGGTGTTCAATGCGATTGATGTATCCCCTTCAGTAAATATAGGTTCTACTGGAACTGGAAATTCCTGGAATTTTGGGTCATTATTAGCTAATGGTAGGGATACGATAGTATTTTCTAGCCCTAGTTCTGTACTATGTGCTTCAACTACTTTTAGCTCAGCAAGTTTTAAATTCCCACAAGACACTAACTTTGGGTTTTTATCCAAATCTTCCTCCTCTTTGGAGCTGTTAGGGCTCTCAAACGGGAGTATTTGTATCGCTTCACAAAACCCTGAAACTGTTATAGAATTTCCAAGTTCTTACGGAAGTACTTTTAATGACGTTGCTGTGACTCAAACAGTAATTTCTGGTGCGAATGCTGGTATTCCTTCTGCAGACTCGATCAGGATAAACAGCACAACAACTATCCTGTCGAATTTTGATGCCAGCGGAACGGTTACTTCTCCTATGGGGATTTTTTCCTGTATTCGTCAAAACGTAGAACGTAGAACTACTTCATTGGTTTATGCCAAAATCTCTGGGTTTTGGAACCCATCCCCACTTTTTACTCAAAATGACACTGCCTATAGTCACCAATACTGGTCAGATGCAACAAATGCGAAATATCCATTAATTTCATATGACATTGATGCTAGCGGGAGTCTTACTGGTCAAATTGTATGGATGACTCGTTATGCGAGTAACCCAACGATTGGAATTTCTGAAAAAGAAACTCGATCGTTTACCGTCTATCCAAATCCAGCGATAGATTATCTTTCAATTGAAAGTAAAGAGGAGATCAAAAAAATTACAATTTATGATTTTTCTGGAAAAGCAATAATCTCTCAAGAAAAATTGAAGGAACATAGAATTAATATTGAGGAATTACCTCATGGGGTTTATTTCGTTCAAATAGAAACGGAAACATATATCGGAAACTCCAAATTTATGAAATAACTTCCTAAGTTAGTTAGCCGAAATTAGCTACCCTTTATATTTTCTAATGATTTTTAACAGTAAGCTCGTACATTCTTGCCCTCATAATAGTTAATAAAAGCTTGATTCACTGCTTTGTTTCCACCAGGTGTTGGATAGTCTCCAGAAAAATACCAATCTCCCGAATTATCTGGACAAGAGGCATGTAAACCCTCCAAAGTTTGGTAAATGATTTCAACCTCTACTTCATCCATTCCATCAGGCTTTAATATTTCAGCGATTTTTGCCGAAATCTCGTCAGGAGTAAACGGAGCATAAATATCTTTTACAAAGTTTCTCATTTGCTCTTTCGGTAAATTAGCTTGAGTCACACTTTGTGCATAAACATCATCAATTACGTTTTGCCTACCACTTTCTTTGAGCAAGGCAATTGCAGCCTGAAAAGCAATAAAATCGCCCATTTTGCTCATGTCAATGCCATAGCAATCTGGGTACCTAATTTGAGGTGCTGACGAAACAACCAATATTTTCTTTGGTTTCATTCTTCCAAGCATTCTCAAAATTGAGGTTCTAAGTGTCGTTCCTCTCACGATGGAATCATCAACTACCACCAAATTGTCAGTTCCCTCGTTTACCGTACCATACGTTAAATCATACACGTGAGCCACAAAATCGTCTCGGTCGTCATCTTGGGTAATGAAAGTTCTAAGCTTCGCATCTTTTATCGCGATTTTCTCAGCACGGTAAGTAAACTCAAGAATTTCTCTCAAAGCTTCGGGTGTTTTGTTCTCGCCCAATGCTTGAATTTCATTTATTTTCACCTGATTTAGGTGAGCATCTACTCCTTTTATCATTCCATAAAAAGCCGTTTCAGCGGTATTCGGAATAAAGGAAAAAACAGTGTTTTTTAAGTCTTGATTAACAGAGGTCAGGATTTGAGGCACTAGTTTTTTTCCTAATTCTATCCTTTCCCGGTAAATATCTTTGTCACTCCCCCGAGAAAAATAAATACGTTCAAATGAACAAGCTGTTCTTTCTCGTGGAACTATAATTTCTTTTTCCGAAACCTCTCCATTCTTTTTGATAATAAGCGCGCTTCCTGGTGCTACTTCTTTTATTTCTTCCAACGGTACATTGAACACGGTTTGTATTACCGGTCTCTCAGATGTCGCAACAGCTATTTCATCATCTTCATACCAATAAGCAGGTCTTATTCCATTTGGATCTCTAAAAACAAAGGCGTCTCCGTGTCCCAAAATTCCTGCCATGGCGTATCCACCGTCCCAGTCTACCGAAGAATTTTTCAAGATTTGTTGAATGTCGATGTTTTCTATTATCAGCTCAGTGATTTGTTGGTAACTGTATCCTAACGCTTTGTATTTATCAAAAAGCACTTGATTTTCTTCGTCTAAGAAATGTCCAATTTTCTCAAGAATAGTAACTGTGTCCGATTTTTCCTTTGGATGTTGACCAATGTTCACCAACACATCAAACAGTTCATCCACATTTGTTAGGTTGAAGTTTCCAGCAAGAATAAGATTTTTGGTCATCCAATTATTGGCGCGGTGAAATGGATGTGTATTTTCTACACTGTTTTTTCCATATGTTCCATATCTCAGGTGTCCCAAAAAGACTTCGCCCGTAAAAGCTTCATTTTGCTTAAGCCACTCTGGATCGTTGAGTTGTTCTTCCGTAAGGTTATCAAATCTTCTGTTGATGTGGTTAAAAACAGCCTGAATGTTATTGTTTCCCGTGAATCGAGATCGACTCACATATCTCGTTCCAGGTTCCATGTTCAATTTGATGTTGGCTAGTCCTGATCCATCTTGCCCACGATTGTGTTGTTTCTCCATTAGGAGGTACATTTTTCTTAATCCGTAAAATGAAGTCCCATACTTTTCAAGGTAAAAATCCAATGGTTTTTTTAGTCTTAAAAGGGCTATTCCGCACTCGTGTTTGATTGAATCACTCATGAACTGGTACTATTTTTTGTGTGAGCACAAAGTTAATATAAATTGTGAGATGAGTAACGGTTCGTCTCCTACGAACTTACTACAGGATGTTTTATAAAAAAACCGCCCTCGATTTCTCGGGGCGGTTCTGTTTGAAACTGAGCTGAAACTCAGCTACAATTAACTCAATAGATTCAATAATTTTATTCCATTGGATTTTCATCCATCATGGGTTGTTGAGCCGCTAAGTCATCCATTATCCTGTAATATCTTTCATCTGAGATCATTCCTTTTGTCGAAACACCTTCTTTCTCCATCGAGATCAAAGTTTCATCTGTCAATGTCTCTAAAGCGATTGAATGTTGGTCCGAACTCATTTCTAATTCATTAGTACTAGTTCCTACTTCAATATCATGTGAAGCACTCTTGTCATGATGACTACTATCAGAACTGTGCCCACCTAAAATTGGCGCAATAACAAGTCCGATGAGGCAAGTCAGTTTAATCAAAATATTCATTGATGGTCCAGAAGTATCCTTAAATGGATCTCCAACGGTATCACCTGTAACTGCTGCCTTGTGCGCATCAGATCCTTTATAAGTCATCTCTCCATTAATTTCTACTCCTGCTTCAAAAGATTTTTTTGCGTTATCCCAAGCGCCTCCGGCATTGTTTTGAAAGATAGCCCATAACACTCCAGAAACAGTTACTCCGGCCATGTATCCGCCAAGCATTTCAGCAACCAATTGATTTCCTTCTGATCCGTAAATTGCTAATCCTACTAATACAATCGCTATCGGAAAACCGATGGTTAAAATTCCTGGTAACAACATTTGCTTCAATGAGGCTTTGGTAGAAATATCTACACACTTATCGTATTCTGGTTTTCCTGTTCCTTCCATAATTCCGGGAATATCTCTGAATTGCCTTCTCACTTCTTCCACCATTTCCATGGCAGCTTTCCCTACGGCATTCATGGCTAGTGCAGAAAAAACAACTGGAACCATTCCGCCAACAAATAACATAGCTAGTACTGGCGCTTTGAAAATATTAATTCCGTCAATTCCTGTAAAAGTTACATAAGCAGCAAATAAAGCTAACGCTGTAAGTGCAGCAGATGCAATAGCAAATCCTTTTCCTGTTGCAGCAGTTGTATTTCCTACAGCATCCAAAATATCTGTTCTTTCTCTTACAATTGGTTCTTGCTCACTCATTTCTGCTATTCCTCCTGCATTGTCAGCGATAGGTCCAAATGCATCGATGGCAAGTTGCATGGCTGTAGTTGCCATCATGGCTGAGGCAGCCATTGCTACTCCGTAAAATCCTGCGAAAGCATAAGAGGCCCAAATTGCTCCTGCAAATAATAACACTGATGAAAATGTAGATATCATCCCTGTTGCAAGTCCTGCAATAATATTGGTTCCTGCTCCAGTACTTGACTGTCTTACAATATTTAAAATTGGTTTTTTTCCTAGCCCGGTGTAATATTCAGTGAAAGATGATATGGCCGCTCCTACAACTAAACCAACCAGAGTTGCATAAAACACCATGATAGAAGCAACTTCTTTTGTTCCTTCTCCAAAGAAATTCATTTTCATAGTTTCTGGAAGCATCCAGGTTACGAGTCCGTAGCAAGCTAGAGCTACCAATATTATCGAAGTCCAGTTTCCTATATTCAAGGCATTTTGAACTTGTCCTTCTTTGGCATCATTGCTTGATATTTTCACGAAGAAAGTACCAATGATTGAGATGATAATTCCAACACCAGCAATCGCCATTGGCAATAGAATTGGGCCAATTCCTCCAAATCCATACTCAGAAATATCGCCACCCATGTCCTTTATTATATAGTTTCCTAAAACCATTGCTGCCAAAACTGTTGCTACATAAGAGCCAAATAAATCGGCTCCCATTCCGGCTACGTCTCCTACATTATCACCTACGTTATCCGCAATTGTTGCTGGATTACGAGGATCATCTTCAGGAATTCCTGCTTCTACCTTTCCAACCAAATCAGCCCCAACATCTGCAGCCTTTGTGTAGATTCCGCCACCTACTCTTGCAAACAAAGCAATGGATTCAGCTCCTAAAGAGAAACCAGCTAATGTTTCTAACACGATAGTCATATCTGCCGTAGAGGTCCATTCTCCTCCCATGTACAATTGAAAGAAGAGTATGAAAAATGCTGTAAGTCCCAAAACTGCTAATCCTGCAACTCCTAATCCCATTACTGTTCCTCCGCCAAACGATACGTTTAGGGCATTTGGCAAACTAGTTTTGGCAGCTTGAGTGGTTCTTACGTTGGTTTTAGTGGCAATTCTCATACCCATGTTTCCGGCTACAGCAGAAAAAATTGCCCCAATAATAAAGGCAACTATGATTAAATATTCTGTGGTAGGCACGAAATAAGCCACAGCAGCCAAAACGATACTTGCCCCAATTACAAAGAATGTAAGAAGTTTGTACTCTGCTTTCAAAAAAGCCAGAGCCCCTTCGTAAATATGGTCAGAAATTTCTTTCATTTTTCCGTCTCCAGCATCTTGTTTCATCACCCATCCGCGCTTCAGAAGCATGTACATCAATCCTATTACAGCCAAAACTATTGGCGCATAAATCATAAATTTTTCCATTAGAATATAGTTTTTTTAGTTTATTTAACCGCTAAAAGTAGGATTTTATTCAGAACTATCCAAGAAACTGTGAATTCAATAAACTAGATGTATATTCCTGTTTTTTTCAATAGAAGTGCTTTTATCCTTCTTCAGAAAACAAACTCTTTAGGGCCTTTTCGGCCAAATACAATTCTGCTTCTTTTTTTGAATCTTTTGCCGCAGAGCTAATCTTTTTTGAATTGATATACAAAGTACTTTTGTATTTGTTTGATTCAGGAAGTCTTTTTCCTTTAAATATAACTTGATTACTTGTTTTTTGGCCCCACACAATTAGTACACTTTTAAAATTTGTCTTGGTGTTATCTAACTCAACCAAATCAATATGGCGAAGAAGCGAACGATAGACGCTCTTGGCAGTTTTATCGAATCCGTGATCCAAAAATATAGCGCCAACCACTGCTTCGAAAGCGTTTCCTACAATGTTTTTATACCCTCGCTGAAATTCTACCGCTACTATGTGTTCGTTGAGCTGAATGAACGAACCAATTTCATTCAATTTGTCACGTGTTACTATTTTAGAGGTAAGAACGGTAAGTCCGCCTTCATCTTTTTCAGGAAATTTTTCGTACAAATAAGAAGACACGATGCCCGAAAGTATCGTGTCTCCTAAATATTCTAAACGTTCGTTATTGAACTCGGCCGAAATTGATTTGTGCGTAAGCGCTTGCTTATACAATTCAATTTTCTTTGGCTTAATGCCGAAATGTTGAATGAAATAAGAAGATAATTCATCTTTATTCGCAAAGGTAGTTCTACCAGAAGCGAAAAGAGATTTTAATCTACTCATTGCAACGTATTATTTTAACGTTTTAGCAACTTCTACTTCGTGGTAGGCTTCAAACTGGTCGCCCACTTGAAGGTCGTTGAATTTCTCCAGAGCAATACCACACTCGTAACCAAACTTCACCTCTTTCACGTCATCCTTAAACCTTTTCAGTGTCGCAAGTTTTCCGTTGTAAATCACAATCCCGTCTCTTATCAATCGTACTTTTGCACTTCGAGTGATGTTCCCTTCCAACACGTAACTTCCAGCAATCGTTCCTACTTTAGAAATTTTGAAAATATCTCTTACTTCAGCAGTTCCAAGAACTTCTTCCACAATATCAGGTGATAACATTCCTTCCATTGCATCTTTCATTTCTTCGATTGCTTGGTAAATAATGGAGTACAACCTGATGTCGATTTCCTCTGTTTCAGCAATTCTTCTTGCTTGTGCTGTTGGTCTCACTTGGAACCCAATGATTATCGCATCAGAAGCTGATGCAAGTAGTACATCAGATTCTGAAATGGCTCCAACCGCTTTGTGTATGACATTTACGGCAATTTCTTCGGTAGAAAGTTTCAGTAAGGAGTCTGTCAATGCTTCGATAGATCCATCCACATCTCCTTTTACGATTACGTTCAATTCTTTGAAATCTCCAATAGCAAGTCTTCTTCCGATTTCTTCGAGTGTAATGTGCTTTTTCGTTCTTACTCCTTGCTCTCTTTGTAGCTGCTCTCGTTTTGTTGCAATTTGTTTTGCTTCTTTCTCGTCTTCTAATACGTTGAATTTGTCACCTGCATTGGGCGCTCCATTTAGTCCAATAATTGAAACTGGAGTGGCTGGACCAACTTCTTTTACTTTTTTACCATGTTCATTATGCATGGCTTTTACTTTGCCGTAATAATGTCCTGAAAGCAACATGTCTCCAACTCTCAATGTTCCTTTTTCAACTAAGATATTGGTTACGTATCCTCTACCTTTATCCAAAGAAGATTCTAATACCGCACCTTGAGCATTTCTGTCTGGGTTTGCTTTTAGTTCCAATAGCTCAGCTTCCAGAAGCACTTTTTCAAGTAGCTCTTCAACACCTTGTCCATTTTTAGCTGAAATATCCATTGATTGGTATTTACCTCCCCATTCTTCTACCAATAAATTCATGGCAGAAAGTTGAGTTTTTACGTTGTCTGGATTTGCTCCAGGCTTATCAATTTTGTTGATAGCAAACACCATAGGAACCCCTGCCGCTTGACAGTGATTGATTGCCTCTTTGGTTTGTGGCATGATGGCATCATCAGCTGCTACAATAATAATGGCAATATCGGTGACCGCAGCACCCCTTGCTCTCATCGCGGTAAATGCCTCGTGACCTGGAGTATCCAAGAAGGTAATTTGTCTTCCCGTTTCTTTTCCAGTTACTTTATAGGCACCGATGTGCTGAGTAATCCCTCCTGCTTCTCCATCCGCAATTTTAGCTTCTCTTATGTAATCTAGTAATGAGGTTTTCCCGTGATCTACGTGGCCCATTACCGTGACGATTGGCGCTCTATCCTCTAAATCTTCCGGTGCATCAACAATTTCCTCTTCTTCAACACCTATTTGATCTTCAGCCGAGATAAACTCAACATCAAATCCAAATTCATCGGCAATGATAGAAATAGTTTCCGCATCGATTCGCTGGTTGATAGAAGCAAAAATTCCTAAAGACATACAAGCTGAAATAACCTCGGTAGGGGTTACATCCATTAAGGAGGCAAGGTCAGAAACTGTCACAAATTCTGTAAGCTTTAAGATTTTACTTTCAGCATCCTGTTTTTGTAAATCTTCTTCTCTTTTATCTGCAACTGCTTGTCTTTTCTCTCTTCTGTATTTGTCTCCTTTTTTCTTTCCAGAATTTCCACTCAATCTTGCAAGAGTTTCTTTAATCTCTTTTTGGATTTGTTCTGGGGTAATTTCCGCTTTTTGAGGTTTTTTAACTCTTTGGTTATTATTGGTTTTATTTCCACCTCCTTTGTTGATGGTTTTTTCAATGTTAACCTTTTTTATTCTTTTTCGTTTTCCCTTTTCTTTACTTTTGTCAACAGGCAATTCAATTTTACCTAAAACCGTTGTACCAGTCAATCTGTCTGCTTTTGCTTTGATTGTTAACTCTTCTGGTTTTACTTCCTTCGGCTTTTCTTCTTCATTCCTCTCTGTTTTTGTCTCTTCCTTTTTTACAAGAACCGGCTCCTCCTTCTTGGCCTCTACTTTAGGTTCCTCTTTCTTTGGTTCAACCTTTGGCTCCTCTTTTTTCTGAGGTTTTTTCGTGCTTTCTAGGTCAATTTTCCCTAGTATTTCTAGTTTTTCAAGTTTCGTGGTAGACGCTTTTATTGTCTCTGGTTCCACTTTTTTCTTTGGCTCTTCGGATTTTTGCTCTTCCTTTTTAGGTTCTTCCGCTTTTGGCTCTTCTTTTACTGGTTCTGGAACTAGTTCTTCTTTTGGTTCTACCTTTTTTGGTTTCTGGTTCAAATCAACTGTACCCAACACTTCAGGTTTTTTCAATTCTTCGGCTTTTGCCTTAATTACCTCATCCACTAATTCAGGAGCTTCTTCAACAGCAGGCTTTTTCTCTCTGCTTGCAACCACTTCTTTGGCTTTGGCTTTTTCTATTTTAGCATCCTCAAATTCTTCAAGAAGAATATTGTAAGCGTCTTCCTCCACTTTCGTGTTCGGACTCGACTCTATCTCCACGCCTTTTGATTTTAAATGATCAACAAGGGAGGAAATTCCAACGTTCAACTCTTTTGCTATTTTACTTAGTCTTTTAACCGCCATGTAGTAATGTTGTTTTGCTCTTTTCTTTAAAAATATAGTTTATTTGGTGAAATTCAAATTATTTTATTCAAACTCGGATTTAAGAATCGATAAAATCTCTTCAATCGTTTCTACTTCTAGGTCCGTTCTTTTAACCAAATCTTCTTTTCCTATAGCCAGGACGCTTTTTGCAGAATCACACCCAATAGCTTTCAACTCGTCAATAATCCATGCATCAATTTCATCAGAGAATTCATTCAAATCCACGTCTTCAATGTCTTCTGCTCCTTCTCTGTATACATCAATTTCGTATCCAGTAAGTTTACCTGCCAATTTGATGTTTTGCCCTCCTCTTCCTATTGCTTTTGAAACTTCATCCGGATGCAAGTATACATTCGCTCTTCCTGTTTCTGCTACAAGTTCTACTGAACCTACTTTCGCAGGGCTCAAAGCTCTTTGAATTAATAACTTTTCGTTTTCTGTGTAGTTGATTACATCAATGTTTTCGTTTCTCAGTTCACGTACAATTCCGTGTATTCTCGCTCCTTTCATTCCTACACAAGCTCCTACTGGATCTACTCTGTCATCGTAAGATTCTACGGCAACTTTTGCTCTGTCTCCTGGTGTTCTTACAATCTTTTTGATTGTGATTAATCCGTCAAAAATTTCAGGAATCTCCAATTCAAATAATCTTTCTAGGAATTGTGGAGAAGTTCTGGACAAGATAATTCTTGGTGAATTATTTATGTGATCCACCCGCTCAATTACGGCTCTAATTGTGTCTCCTTTCTTGAAGAAATCTCCAGGAATCTGCTCCATTTTAGGAAGGATTAATTCATTTCCTTCTTCATCTAGAATAAGCATTTCTCTTTTCCAAATTTGGTAAACTTCTCCTGTCATCAGTTCACCAAGCTTATCTTTGTATTTTTTGAATACATTGTCCTTTTCCAATTCCATGATTTTATTAATCAGGTTTTGTCTCAAAGCCAAAATATTTCTTCTTCCAAAATCTTCAATTTTTACTTCAATTGCTATTTCTTCTCCTACCTCAAAATCATCTTCGATTTTCAAAGCATCAGACAATTCAATTTCGAGCGCATCGTCTTCGCTCATTCCGTCTTCCACAATCATTTTGTTTATCCAAAGTTCTAGATCTCCTTTGTCCACATTGATAATCACATCCAGGTTTTCGTCTGTTCCATTTTGCTTTCTTATCATCGCACGGAATACCTCCTCCAACACACCGAGCATTGTCACTCTGTCAATGTTTTTAAATTCTTTAAACTCAGAAAATGAGTCAATTAAATTGATACTGTCCATCTCTTTTTATTTAAATTTTACTATTATTTTTGTCTCTTTAATTTCTTCAAACGACAGTTTGAATTCGTTATTTACTTTAATTTTTTTCTTTTTGCCTTCTACTCGTTCTTTTGTTTCATTGGTCAACACTATCCCATTTTCGTTCACTTCTTTCAATACACCTTCAATAGTTTTGCTTGTATTCAGCATTACTTTCACCTCTTTACCTCGGTTTTTGATGTATTGTTGGGAAACCTTAAACGGCACACTCAATCCTGGTGACGTCACTTCCAATTCAAAATCTTCTTCCTCTCTATCCAAATTGTGCTCTACTTGCCTACTAAAAGCAATGCAGTCATTGATTGAAATAGGATCTGTTTTGTGATCAATTTCAATGTAAATTTTATTGGCATTGCTAATTTTTAGCTCTACTAAATAAAACTCAGGAGTTTCTGTTAGTTTTTCATCAATTAATGCGAGTACCGTGTCTTTTTTTATCATTTTTTTCCAATAAAAAAGGAGCTATTCAGCTCCTTCCTTTCTTCCATTACGATGCAAATGTACACAAATATTTGGTTTTCCACTAGTATAGCGCAGTTTTCTTTTAAATTTAGCGAAAACTTAACGTTCCTGATAAACCACTTCCATCACGGTTTGTCCCACAGCTTTTAAGGTGTTTTTGTCAATAATGTCTATATTATCTTCGTGAGTATGATGAAAATCCCCAAACGTGTTTTGTTTTGGGTCGTAGCTTATGATGTCAATACTAGGAATATTTGCCAACGCATTTACGTACAAATGGTCATCTGTTATGGCCTGATATTGGTTGAGTTCTGTATCGATAAAATAATTACCATACCCTAGTTTTTTGGCGGTACTCCACACTTTTTCGACTACATTTCTTGCGTGATACATCGAAATATACTCTTTAGGAAATTGGGCATTTTCGGCACCCACCATATCCAACAATATGCCGTAGGCGGGGCGATAATTTGCAATTGGCGGATTCTCTGCCCAATATTGCGAACCAAGACACCAACTATCCTTCATGGAACTTATACTTCCTTCGAATGTTCCATAATCTTCCGCATCAAAAAGAATGATGTCCACACCCACTGTGGGTTCTTTCAAATTAAATTGCCTTGCCATTTCTAGCAATACTCCTACACCACTTCCTCCATCGTTGGCTCCATCAATTGGTTCCGATTTTCTCTCGCTATCTTTGTCGGCTACTGGTCTTGTGTCCCAATGAGCAAACAGCATCACTCGTTTTGATTTTTCTGGTGAAAATTGAGCAATGATGTTTTTCATGTTCAATTTGTCTCCATTAAAAGCGGTAACCACCCCTTTTTGAACCAAAATTGTTGCGCCATAATTTGCGAGTGTTTTCTCTAGCCAATCGGCACAGTTACTGTGCGCTTGAGTATTAGGGACTCTGGGGCCAAAATCCACTTGAGTTTGGATAAACTGGTAAGCAGAATCTTGGTTGAAAACGGGAGTCTGTACAACTACAAAATCAGTAGGTTTAGTTTGTTCATTTGCAGGTTTTATGGTCTGTGTTTCCTCGCCACCGCAACTTGCAAGCAGTAATAATCCTACACCAACTATGCTTAATTTCTTTCCCATGTTGTTCCTTCTCGTGAGTCTTTTAATTCAATAGACAAACTGGTTAATTTATTTCTAATTTCATCTGCCAGAGCAAAGTTTTTGTTGTCTTTTGCTTCTTTTCTTAACTGAATAAAAAGCTGCATCAACTCTTCTGTTATTCCTTCTTGATTCACAGACTTTTCCGAAGTTTGAAGCCCTAACACCTCCTCCACAAATTGGCTCATTGTCTGGGTTAAAAGGGTTAAATCTTCTTCTGAAATTGATTCATTTCCAGCTGCAATTCCGTTTATCATTTTTACTCCATCAAATAAATGAGCGATTAAAACGGGTGTATTGAAATCGTCATTCATGGAAGAAACACATTTTTCTCTTAATGCTGGCACATCAACCGAAGAAGTATCTGAGGAATTAAGTTCTTTTAACGTTTCGAGCGCCTTCATTAATTTTTCGAATCCTTTTTCAGAAGCCGAAAGTGCGCTACTCGAAATATCCAAAGTGCTTGAATAGTGAGATTGTAGAATGAAGAATCGTATGACATTCTCAGAAAATCCTTTTTCTAGCAAGTCGTGATTCCCAGTTTTCAATTCTTCGATGGAGACAACATTTCCTACTGACTTGCTCATTTTGGCTCCGTTCATTGTGAGCATGTTGGTGTGCATCCAATAATTTGCAGGATCTGATTTTCCGCCTGCTTTGCTTTGTGCAATTTCGCACTCGTGGTGAGGAAACTTTAGGTCCATTCCACCTCCATGAATATCAAAAGTGTCACCTAAATATTTTGTACTCATCACTGTACACTCCAAGTGCCAACCTGGAAAACCTTCTCCCCAAGGAGAATTCCATCGCATGATGTGACTTTCGTCTGCATTTTTCCAAATCGCAAAATCCAAAGGATTTCGTTTCTCACTTTGCCCATCGAGCTCTCGAGTATTCGAGAGTAAATCTTCAATTTTTCTGCCTGATAGCTGTCCGTAGTGGTGTGACTCGTTATATTTCTCCACATCAAAATAAACTGAGCCATTAGACTCGTAAGCAAAACCTTGATCGATAATTTCTTGTACCAATTCTATCTGTTCAATTAAATGTCCGGTTGCAGAAGGTTCGATACTTGGTGGGGTGATGTTGTAAGCTTTCATCACATCATGAAACCCGTTGGTGTAGTGTTGAACTACTTCCATTGGTTCTAGGTTCAAGAGTTTTGCTTGTTTTCCAATTTTGTCCTCGCCAGAATCGGCATCGTTCAGAAGATGCCCTACGTCCGTAATGTTGCGCACATAACGCACAGAGTAGCCCAAGTATTTCAGGTAACGATACACGATATCAAACGATAAAAAAGTTCGTACATTTCCAATGTGAACATCGCTGTAAACAGTCGGGCCGCATACATACATACCTACATGATTGTCAATGATAGATTTGAATTCTTCTTTTTTCCCCGTTAAGGTATTGTAAATATGTAGTTTGCTCATTTTATCCGATTATTACGGTAAAATTAATAAAATTGAATGACGAATTGTCATTATTGATTTGTCAATTTGTTAATTACTTTGAATTTGAGTTTAAATCGAACTGCGAAACCTCTTCATTTGTCCTTCCCTTGAAAAAGGGAATCTTGACACGAGAATTTTATATTTCAACATTGAATTTTATTTTTTCTTCTTTAATTTTGGAAAATTCATGAAAAAAACCCTCTTGGGCATCCATGATATTATTGTTTTAAACTTTTGTATCAAATGAATTCATTATCCTTTGGTTGGTTTTTAGTTCAAGAATGTCCCTCGCAAAACCTCTCTTTCAATTTTGGTTCTAATTTTTTCTACACATAGAAAAGGTGGATAAGTGAGGTTGAATATAACTATGAGTATTAACCGGATGAATAAGATTCCCTTTTTCAAGGGAAGGACAATGGGAGATTATTTTTGTTTTAATTATAAATTATCAATTGTTATAAATTCATTTTCAATCACAATTTAATTAGCTTTGTATCATGATAAATCAAGACCAATTAAACGGACTAACACAAAGACTGGCGGACTTAAACCGCTATCTTTGACTTAGACACAAAGCGAGTAGAAATTGAGGAAGAGGAGATAAAAACTCACGATCCTAATTTCTGGGATGATCCAGCTGCTGCCGAAAAATTACTCAAGGTTATAAACGGAAAAAAATATTGGACCCAATCTTTTGATTCATTGGTTACCATGAAAGAAGAGCTGGAAGTGTTAATCGAGTTTTTTAACGAAGGTGAAGACAACGAACCTGAAATTGACTCGTTGCATGCCGTATTAGTTGAAAAGCTTGAAGATTTAGAGTTCAAAAACATGCTATCTTCCGATGAGGATAAGTTAAGCGCTGTCCTTCAGATAACGGCTGGTGCCGGAGGGACAGAGAGTTGTGATTTTGCAGAGATGCTTATGAGAATGTACCTCATGTGGAGCGAGAAGAGCAAGTTTAAGGTGAAGGAATTGAACTTTCAGGCGGGAGATGCGGCAGGAATAAAAACCGTAACCATTGAAATAGAAGGCGAATTTGCTTTTGGTTATTTGAAGGGTGAAAATGGTGTACATCGATTGGTAAGAGTAAGCCCGTTTAATGCACAAGGAAAACGAATGACATCCTTTGCCTCCGTGTATGTTTATCCATTGGTAGATGATACGATCGACATCAAAATAAATCCTGCGGATATTTCTTGGGATACTTTTAGAAGTGGTGGTGCTGGAGGGCAAAACGTAAATAAAGTAGAAACTGGGGTGAGATTGAGACACGCACCTTCTGGAATTGTAATTGAGAATACCGAAACTCGTTCCCAACTCGGAAATAGAGAAAAAGCCATGCAACTTCTTAAATCTCAATTGTATGAAATTGAAATGCAAAAACAGCTCGAGGCTAGAAATGAAATTGAGGGAGAAAAGAAAAAAATAGAATGGGGGTCGCAAATAAGAAGTTACGTATTGGACGACAGAAGAGTAAAAGATCACCGAACAAATTACCAAGAGAACAATCCAGATGCAGTATTGGACGGAAATTTAGATGGATTTTTGAAGGCTTATTTAATGGAGAATTAGGATGGGATTAGAGGTTTTATATGAGGACAATCACTTGATAGTGATAAATAAGCGATCTGGTGATTTGGTTCAAGGAGACAAGACTGGCGACAAGCCTTTGTCTGACATGGTTAAGGAATACATCAAAGTAAAATACAACAAACCAGGGGAAGTTTATTTGGGAGTTGCTCATCGCATTGATAGACCTACTTCAGGGATAGTAATATTTGCACGAACGAGTAAGGCACTCACTCGATTGAATAAAATGTTTCAAGAAAAAGAAATTCAGAAAACCTATTGGGCTGTTGTACAGAATGCACCAGAAGCTGATTCGGCAGTGTTGACTCATTGGTTAAAAAGGAATACGCAGCAAAATAAGTCCTACGCTCATTACAAAAGTATTGGAGCTGGTTCTAAAGAATCCACCTTGACTTATCAATTGAAAGCAAAATCCAAGAATTATTTTTTGCTAGAGGTTTTACCAAAAACCGGAAGACATCATCAAATAAGATGTCAGCTGAGTTTCATAGGTTGTCCCATAAAGGGAGATTTGAAATACGGAGCAAAACGCTCTAATCCAGACGGATCTATTCATCTGCATGCCAGAGGTGTTGAGTTTTTACATCCAGTAAAGAAAGAACCTCTGAAAATTATTGCACCACCACCAATCGAGGTGGTTTGGGATAGTTTCGTTTAATATATCCTTCTATTGAATGGATTAAGGTAGAAATTCGTTTGGCCCATGTTGTTTGTCATTCCTGCCTTTCGACTAATGCTCAAGATAAACTTTGGCAGGAATCTTAAAACGAGCATATAACTAAATTGACCTTTATCACCAATCTTTGGATAAATCATTCCAATTTGGATTTCAGAATTAATTAAATTCTCTTTCCATTCTCGCTTCCATTTTTTTAATTGTTTTTCTCGTAAAATGGCATTTTCAATTTGATTGTGTTTTTCAAAATAAATGAGATGAATACAATTATATTTTTTGGAAAAACCTTCAATAAGTTTGCTTTTATGTTCTTTTATTCTCCTTTGCAAATCATTTGTTACACCAATTTATAACACTCCTTTATTCGGGCTAGAAAGAATATATAAGCAGTAATTTTCCCTATCATTGTGTATGATTCTCGTGCTTAGATTCCTGCCTGCGCAGGAATGACAATGGGTTTTAATTAAACGAAAAGATCGAAAACAACTATTTTCCGTTCAAGATAACTCGTTCTATATGGTTTCCACCAAAAGCATAAGGAATATAATTGTAGCTAGAGATTTCTTTCGTGATAATGAGGTTAGCTTTTTTCCCAATTGTAATTGAACCATGTGTGTCACTTATTCCCATGGCATAAGCGGAATTTAGAGTAACCGCATTGATGGCTTCTTCAGGAGTTAATCGCTGATAAATACAAGCAAGAGAAATCACAAATGGAATTTTTCCTGAAGGAGTAGATCCTGGGTTGTAGTCGGTTGCTAAGGCAATTGCCAACCCTTCATCAATCATTTTGCGGACTGGGGCAAAAGGAATTTTCAAGAAAAATGAGCAAGAAGGAAGCGCAGTGGGCATTGTGTCGGAGTGGTGCAGGTCGGCTATATCTTGGTCAGTCATTACTTCCAAATGATCCAATGAAAGTGCTTTATGTTTTATACCTGCCTGAATTCCACCAATACTTGTGAACTGATTTACATGAATTTTGGATTGCAAGCCATAGCTTGCACCTGCCTCCATAATTCGTTCTGTATCTGCTACTGTGAAATAATTTGTTTCGCAAAAAATATCAATATAATCGGCAAGATTTTCTTCCTTAATTACAGGCAAAACTTCGTCAATCAACATATCTAAATAGCCTTCTTTGTTTCCTTTATATTCTGGCGGAACTGCGTGAGCTCCCAAGAAAGTAGATTTAATCGTCAACTCCGAATCCTTCTTTAATCGCTTGATGACACGAAGAATTTTTAGCTCGGCCTCGAGTGACAATCCGTAGCCACTTTTTATTTCTACGGCTCCGGTTCCATGGCTTTTTATTTCTTCTAATCGTGTCCAGGCTGCTGTATACAATTCCTCTTCAGAGGCTTGTTGTAACCGTTTAGCTGAGTTAATAATTCCGCCACCTCTGGCCGCAATTTCTTCGTAAGTTAATCCATTTATTCGATCCACAAACTCGGTTTCTCTGGTGCCCGCAAACACCAAATGCGTGTGCGAATCGCACCAAGCTGGTAGTATAACTTTACCTGTGCAATCTACTTCGTTTTGGATAACAGAGATAGGCAAATCTGCCATTTCTCCAAATCCAGTTATCAAACCATTTTCCGATTCCAAATAAGCATTTTCTACAGACTTTAATTTGCTCATTTCCTTTCCTTTTAGTTTCAGTGTAGAAATATTATCCTGAATTCCAGATAATTGCTTGATGTTTGTGTAAGTGGTTTTCATTAAGTAAATCAGGATTTAATAAAACGAATGGGTTCAGTAATTCTTTTTTTGTGCTTCAGTTTACAAAAATGAAATCTCATCATCCTTGTTGTGTTATTTTTCTTTTTTCTCCTCGGGTTGCGGGTAAATATTGTTTGTTCTATTTACATCAGATAACCGCAAACTCGGGTCAATTTCTATTCGGGCAATGTCTTCCATTTTCTCCTCGATACAAAGGTTAAAAGTTGGGTTTGTCCAGGGCCAATCCTCCGATACAACCGTGTAATTTTCATACTTAGAGTCCAATTTTGCTCCTCGCATTACTGCCAAGGGAATGTTGTAAGTCTTCGTTTTTCCATCCATCAAAGTAACTTTTATATCAAGCGGCATTGGCATATCTCCAATTCTTTGTAAGTGAATTCTTGTTGTTGTTTTATCACAAACAGAAATGCTATCCACTCCGTAATCTATAAAATTGGTAGTACCGATGAATTGCTCCAAGTACCAATCCAGCTCTAGTCCTGATGTTTGTTCAGCAACTCTCTTAAAGTCATTGGCATTAGGGTGTTTAAATTTCCATTGATTGTAATAATTTATCATCGTTTTGGCAAAATCTTTTTCGCCTAAGATATATTCCAATTGATCTAGGAAAACCTCTCCTTTTGAATAAACTGAAATTCCATACGTTCTATTTTTTTTATAATGATCGGCATGAGTTGTCAGCGGTTCTTGCTCATTTTTCATTACCAAATAGTGGTAGTTTCTGTGCGCACCTAAATGCGGGTTCAAGGCATTTTTTCCATACACATGGTCCATAGCGTCATGTTGTGCATAAGAGGTAAAACCTTCGTCCATCCAAGGATATTTCGATTCGTTGGTGGCCATCATTCCTTGGAACCAGCTATGCAATCCTTCATGAATAATTACACTCACTAATCCGCCAAATGAGCCGTGGGCAGTAATTAAAGTGGCCATAGGATATTCCATTCCCCCATCACCTCCTTGAATAATTGAATATTCGCTGTACGGATATTCGCCATACTTGTTATTCACATATTCAAATGCGCGCACTGCGTAATCCTGACATTTCTCCCAATTCTCCACCAATGTATCTGTTTGATAAAAGAAATGAAGCCTTGTTCCGTTGTTCAATGTCTTGATGTCGTGTTTGTAGTCTGGGTCTGCAGCCCAGGCAAAATCGTGTACATTTTTGGCAACGAAATGCCAAGACAATTTATCTTTTTTATCCACTTTCTGGGTTACAGGTTCTGTTGTGTATCCTTTTCCAATTTCAGTTGGGTTTTGTAATACTCCAGTGCCACCGATCGTGTATTTTTTGTTCAGGTGAACAGTCACATCAAAATCTCCCCACACTCCGTGAAACTCTCTTCCTACATATGGATTTGCGTGCCATCCTTCATAATCGTATTCGCTCATCTTTGGGTACCACTGAGTCATGGAATAGTCAATTCCTTCAGCGCTATTTCTTCCGCTTCGTCTGATTTGAATTGGGACTTGAGCTTCAAACTTCATGTCGAATGTAACCGATTCTCCAGGTTTAATAGACTTGGGCAACTCCACTTCCAAGATGGTACCAACTGTTTTAAATGTTACTTTTTTCCCATTCATTTTTAAAGATTTTACTCTTTGAAACCCTTGCTCATCAGGAGTTAATTTAGAAATCCTATCGCCCACCCTTCTGTCAGGGTCTACAATAGTCAGGGATCTCACATCCATCATACTTCCTGGTTGAAAGGCGTTGAAATAAAGGTGATAAAAAACTTTTGTGAGTTCATCTGGAGAATTATTGGTGTACACCAGTTTTTGTTTTCCTTTAAATTGATGTGTTGTTTCATCAAAATCAATGTCCATTGTGTAATCAACTTTTTGTTGCCAATAGGATTGGCTAAAACTAAGTGTGGCTGACAGCAATAAAATGACTGAGAATAGTTGTTTCATAGGTTTGTAATTTGAATTGCCAAAATACCAAAAATTCTATCAAAAAAGAAAGCTTAGAATCAATATTTGAAAGAAATAAATGATTAACTTTGGGAAAATCAACGAACCTTATGAAGCATTTGAAAATAGGAGACAAAGCTCCTGATTTTAAGACAGAAGACCAGAACGGAAACCCTATGAATCTGAGCGATTTTAGTGGAAGCAAAGTGATTTTATATTTTTACCCCAAAGATAGTACTCCAGGTTGTACAGCACAGGCGTGTAATTTGAGAGATAATTATGACTCGTTATTAAAAAAGGGTTACAAGGTATTGGGAGTAAGTGCAGACAGCGCCAAAAAGCATCAAAATTTCATCACCAAAAACGAACTGCCTTTCCCGTTGTTGATGGATGAGGACAAAACAATAATTCAGGACTATGGAGTTTGGGGAGAAAAGAAATTTATGGGAAAAATCTATGATGGGATTCACCGAACAACCTTCATTATAGACGAAAACGGGATGATTGAAGATATAATCGAAAAGGTAAAAACAAAAGATCACACAGCTCAGATTATGAGTGAGTAGGGATTAGGAACAAGAGAAAAGAAACAAGAGAAAAGAAATTAGAATTATGTAAGAGTTGGCCAAACCAATCTACTTCTCTAATGATCAATAATTCTCATCAATAAAAACAAAAAATGGCAAAAGCAAAAGAAGTAAATAGTGATAAACTGAAGGCACTACAAGCTACCATGGAAAGAATGGATAAGCAATATGGTAAAGGTGCAGTAATGAAATTAGGAGACAGAGCAGTGGCCGATGTGGAAGTAATTCCATCTGGATCGCTAACTCTCGATATGGCGCTTGGAGTAAAAGGATATCCTAAAGGTAGAATTGTAGAAATATATGGACCTGAGTCTTCAGGAAAAACAACATTGACAATACATGCAATTGCCGAATGCCAAAAACAAGGTGGAATTTGTGCTTTTATCGATGCTGAGCACGCTTTTGACGCGGTATATGCCAAAGCTTTAGGTGTAGATGTAGATAATTTAATCATCTCTCAACCAGACAATGGAGAACAGGCATTGGAAATTGCAGATAACTTAATCCGTTCAGGAGCAATTGACTTAATTATTGTGGATTCTGTTGCAGCTCTTACCCCAAAGGCAGAGATTGAAGGTGAAATGGGAGATTCTCAAATGGGTCTTCAAGCAAGATTGATGTCGAAAGCGTTAAGAAAGCTTACAGCGTCTATTAGTAAAGCTCATACTTGCTGTATTTTTATTAACCAACTGAGAGAAAAAATTGGTGTGATGTTCGGTAATCCAGAAACAACCTCTGGAGGAAATGCATTGAAGTTTTACTCTTCTATTCGTTTGGATATCAGAAGATCGACACAAATAAAAGGAGGAGAAGATGTAACGGGTAACAGAACGAGAGTGAAAGTTGTAAAGAATAAAGTAGCTCCACCATTTAGAAAAGCTGAATTTGATATTATGTACGGATTAGGAATCTCTAAAACAGGTGAAATCTTAGACATTGCAGTGGACAAAAATATTGTGAAGAAAAGTGGGTCATGGTTTAGCTACGGAGATACAAAACTGGGACAAGGAAGAGACGCGGTAAAAGAATTGATTGGCGACAATCCAGAATTAATGGAGGAGTTAGAAGGGAAAATCTACGAATTATTAGCGGAAGAATCAGCATAATGATTGGTTTAAATGGAATGAAAATGCTCTCTCGTTGATTCGAGAGAGCATTTTTTTCGAAGTAGTAATTGTAAATAGAATTAAAATGAAAAAAATTGCAGCCCTAATCCTAAGTACACTTCTTGTTTTCTCTTGCAAAGAAGAGAATAAAATGGGTAGTACGCAGTCAGAAACCATTCCAAGCCCCACTGAAGCTACGAATACTCGTTTGGCTGAGATTAACCAACTAATTATGGATAAGCCAAATTCGGAAGAAGGGTATTATCAATTAGCTAAATTTCACCTTGAAAACAACCAGCCCGAGGACGCGCTCAAGCAAATTAACCGAGCAATGAAAATTGCCCCAAAAGATCCGGACATCAATTTTGTGAAAGCAATGTCTTATCTAGGAATTAATAAAATTGAGCAAGGACTTCCTTTTTTGGAAAGAACAGTAGAACTAGACAGTAATCATACAGAAGGCGTGTTGGAATTGGCATATTACTACTTAGCAGGCAAAAACTATGAGCCTTCGCTCGAATTAATTAACAAAGCCATTGGTCAAAACATGTATTTGGCTAGACCTTATTACCTAAAAGGAATGTGGTACGAGATGCAAGAGCAAAACAAATTAGCTATTTCTTCCTACCAAACAGCAGTAGAGAGAGACCCGAATTATTACAATGCTTATTTAGCTTTAGGTTCAATTCACAATAAATTGGATAATCCGTTAGCTATTCAGTACTTTAATTCGGCTATTGCTACTTGGCCCGAAAGTATTGAAGCATGGAGGCTAAAAGGAATGAGTTATTACGAACACGATCAGTTCGAAGAAGCAATAGTTTGTTTTGATACAATCCTGCATTTCGATTCTACATTCGAGGTTTCTTACTTTGATATAGGCCGCACACTGCTCAATCTTTGTTATGACAATAATCCAAAAGCAAAGAATGACTCGTTACTAGACTTGGCGATTCAGAGTTTTGACAAAGCATTGAATTTGAATAGAAATTACGTTCCGGCTAAGTATAACAGAGCGCTTTGCTACGAAACAAAAGGGAATTACACTCTGGCCAAGTCTGAATATAAGGCCATACTCCAATTGGAAACTAATTACGAGCCCGCGATCAGTGCATTGAACAGATTGGATAAAAGAAATTAGAGTTTGATAAACTTAATTGTTGCTTTTTTCTTTTGGTCAGAAAGCACTATGAAATAAGCTCCTTTTACCAAGTTAGACACATCGATATGAGAGGAATTGTAGGTTAGAGGCACTACTCTACCGGTGAGGTCAATGGCAATGATTTCTCCTTTAAAACCTTCTGTATTACCAAGTTCTATTTGGTTTCCAGAAGTTGGGTTGGGAAACAAGATTGGGTTGAAACTTTTTTTGTTTTCTGCCAATTGAGTTGGATTTAAATATTCTACATCCATAAACGGTTTGTTGAGAGAATCACCCGTTGAAAAGTAAATCATGTTTCCGTCAGTAGTATCAGTCATGGAAACTCTAAATTGTGTGGTTCCAGTATTACTGATGTGTGGCAATAAAGAAGGTGGTACATTTATTCTCAACCAATAGCCGTTTTCGCTCACCGTACCATAAACACAGGCGGTATCTTTGGCACTACTAGCAGAATTGAAATCACCTATTTCAAGTGTCGAAGAGGTACCAAAAAACCCATTTTTTACTTCTAATAGCGCTTTTGAAAAGGAAGGAAGAATTCCAGTTTGATTGTCTCGGTGAAGAAACAAATCTGCACGGTGAATAACGCTAGCTGCAGAAATTCCTGAAGTGTTGAAACTCACGACTCCCTTTGAATTACCCAGGGTTGAGTTATTTCCGATAGCTACGTTACCTCCCGTAATAATTGAGCTGGAAGAAATTCCACCGTCTTTTTGGTTCCCCTCAGAAACAAAAGAAACGTCCACTTTTCCTCTCAAATAATCCCAATAATACTGTTCAAAATGGTACTGATAAAACTCATCATAGCCCTCAAAATTAAGGTGAAAGCAATCCTTCAATATGATGTAATCGTTCATCCTAATTTTGGGTGTAGGATAATCCATTCTACCACCTGGGAATGGAACCGAGAATGGCGGATAAGTTCCGCCAGGTGCTACGCCCAAGGGAGTGGTTTGACCATGCAGATATTGCATAAGACCCAACGAATTATTATAGTAAACAAGGCTACTAGCATTGGCTAAAACGGCAAATTTATCGGATGCTTTGGTCAACAGTTTGTTCATTTCAATGAAGTCTGGTTGGCCCATTGCATTCCAGCGCGAGTAAAACAAATGTGAAGTGGGTGAAAAATGGGTTTGTATTACCTCCCCAAAATTAGCAAAATCATATCCAGGAATAAATACTTTGAGGGAGGGATTTACAGAGTGAATAAAGTCAATTATGCTGTCAACTCTTGCCATTATTGCATCAAGTAATGAATCGGTTGTAAGTGAATCCATGGAATTATTCCAATTGTTAAGCGCGTCATTTCCTCCGATACTTAAATTTACAATTTCGATGGTGGGATTGGCCAACAGTGCTGTTTGTACCGCAGATTTTCCAGCAGGGGTTAAAAAGTCGGATGTAACAGCTCCATTTATAGACAAATCAGTTGTATTGCTATACATACCAATATTGGGGTAACCAAATCGATCTAAGTTCTGTTCAAAGGTACTAAAGCCTAAGGGAATGGAGGACCAACTATCCCCCATCATTAAGATTCTATTTGTAACTGTATCGCAATTTGATTGGGCAAAAGATTGAATAAAATTCAAGCAAAGAAGGAAAAAAAGTACATTTTTCATGAAGTATATTTTAGGTTAGATAGAAAACTAAAAATAATCAAAAGATTTGACTTTGTATGTTTTTATATTTTGATTCGATTATAAAGAAAGGATTTCCATTCATTTTCGGTAAATTCAACTTTAATTTTATTTCATGAAAAAGATAGGGCTCATTGTTTTTGTAACGGCATTTTTGTTTTTTGTACTTTCTCTTTCTATGGGGAAATATATTGTTTCTAAAGATTCTGTTATGAAGAGTCTGCCAAATAAAGCTGGGTTACTCTTCTCAACAAAAGGATTTGATAAAATACAAGGGACAGAGTTTGGTAATCAATTCGTATTCGTTTCGGAGCTCAAAAAACTTTTACGAGAGTCTAACTCGCTCATTTTAGCCCAGGAAGGAATTACCGAAGAAGACTTATCCAATTTGATTTTTCACGCTAATTTTGATGGCAATATCGAGTTTAGCCAAAAAGTGATAAATCAAGCTTTCCCAGAGTCTACTTTTTTGGATTCGGCTAAGAATAAATTAATCGCAGCTAACTTAAATTGGTTGTTTGGTCGTGAAATCAAAGATAATAAAGAACTTTCTAGACTATTAATTGAGAAGCAAGGCGATATCAATAATTCAATTTTGGCGAGCCGAGGATTTGAGCCAAGCAAGTTTGGCGAGTATTTATTTCCGTTAACAAAACATTCTACCAATGGTTTAGTTTCCACCTATCCTTGGTGGTTCTTTTTCTTTTCGCTCATTTTAGCTTCTTTAGGTGTATTGGTTCACGTATTACCAGATTTGAAGAAATATCCCGGAATAAAAAATGATGGAATCTACAAAAGCAGTGCAACCAACAGGGGCTGGATTGGAGTGGTTGTCGGGTCATTTTTAATTTCGTTTTACGTATTGCTCTACTGGTTTCCATATTACATAACCACTTGGATTGTAATGGTGGAACCGTTAAAAAAAGCTTTAAGCGGTGGGGAAGCCTCCCACTGGTTTTTGTATGGGTTGATGTACACGCTGGCTATGCTTGTGATGGGAGTGAGAATGCTCATTAAATATAGGCACAACAAGTACCAGATATTTCGTACAATTTCTGTGATGTTTTTCCAATTAGGTTTTGCTTTTTTAATTCCAGAGATTCTGGTAAAGCTCAATCAGCCCGAATTCAATTTTACAACTATGTGGCCTTTGGATTACGATTTCTTTTTTGAGTGGAATTTAGAAAAATTGCAAAATAGCGGAGGTCTTGGGTTATTCATGTTGGTATGGGGAATCGCATTGTTCGCAATAGGCGTTCCTATTTTTGTTTATTTTTTTGGAAAAAGATGGTATTGCTCATGGGTTTGTGGATGTGGCGGACTAGCCGAAACATTGGGCGACCCATACAGACAATTATCGAATAAAACCTTAAAAGCCTGGAAAGTAGAAAGATGGCTTATTCATAGTGTATTGGTGTTTGCAGTAGTCATGACAGGACTGGTACTGTACACTTATTTTTCTGGTCACAGCGAAGTACTAGGGTTTAATTCATTTCAGGTTCGTAAGACTTACGGATTTTTAATTGGTTCGGTCTTTTCTGGAGTGGTTGGGACTGGTTTTTATCCGTTATTAGGAAACAGAAGCTGGTGCAGATTTGGCTGCCCGCTTGCCGCCTATTTGGGATTGGTACAAAAGTTTAAGTCACGATTTAGAATCACAACCAACGGAGGGCAATGTATTTCTTGCGGAAATTGTTCTACCTATTGTGAAATGGGAATCGATGTGCGTGCTTATGCACAAAAAGGACAAAACATTGTGCGTTCTTCCTGCGTGGGATGCGGTATTTGCAGTGCGGTGTGCCCTCGAGGTGTATTGAAATTGGAAAATGGACCAACCGATAATAGAGTAGATGATTTGCCTATAATTTTAGGAAATGATGGAATCGCTAAATTAAATGATCAATTGAAATAACTTCATTTACCGAGTTTTCAATCTCTTAATCTTATCCAGAAACATCAACACGCAAATTCAATAGGACTAAAAGAAAAACACTTAACTTTGTGCTTCAAAGGAAAAAAATTCATGTCGAAAACAGTCGTAGTAGGATTATCTGGAGGTGTAGATTCCAGCGTTGCAGCTCATTTATTAATTGAGCAAGGTTACAGGGTTATTGGGCTTTTTATGAAAAACTGGCACGATGAAACAGTAGTGATTAATAATGAATGTCCTTGGATAGACGACAGCAACGATGCGCTAGCAATAGCCGAACAACTCAATATTCCTTTTCAAACCTTGGATTTGAGTGCAGAATACAAAGAAAGAATCGTGGATTACATGTTTGCTGAGTATCAAGCTGGCCGAACACCAAACCCTGATGTATTGTGTAATAGAGAAATTAAATTTGATGTCTTTTTGGAGGCTGCCCTCAAGCTGGGTGCCGATTATGTTGCAACAGGTCATTATTGCAGAAAAAGCTCAGAACAAATCAAGGGAGAAGAAGCACATAAACTGTTGGCAGGAAAAGACGACAACAAAGATCAAAGCTATTTTTTATGTCAACTAAATCAATTTCAATTATCAAAGGCTTTATTTCCAATAGGAGAATTACAGAAAAGTGAAGTAAGAGAAATTGCCCGAGAGCAAAATTTAATTACAGCCAATAAAAAGGATTCTCAAGGTCTTTGTTTTGTTGGTAAAATAAAACTTCCTGACTTTTTGCAACAACAATTACAACCTAAAAAAGGAAGAATTATTGAACTTCCTGAGGACTTTAGTCCTTATCACGACTATGAAAAAAAAGTAGATATAAGAGAACTTGCAGCTCCTTTTGAATACACGCAAACTGATGGAAAAGATAAAGGTGAGCACCAAGGTGCACATTATTTTACTGTAGGGCAAAGGAAAGGATTGGGGGTTGGTGGCACACCACTTCCTCTTTTTGTAATTGGTACGGATGTAAAAGAGAACATTGTGTACGTAGGCCAAGGAGATCACCATCCTGGATTATATCGAAAAGCACTGAAAGTTAACCAAGAAGAGATTCATTGGATAAGAGAGGATTTAACTTTGACTCCAGGGAAGGAGTTACACTGCGAAGTGAGAATTAGATACAGACAAGACCTTGAGAAGGCCACTTTGTTTCAAACTGAAACAGATCTATTTATTCGTTTCGAGAATCCTCAAAGAGGAATCACTTCTGGTCAATTTGCCGCTTGGTATTTGAATGACGAGTTACTTGGTTCGGGGGTTATTTCTTAAATGGTTACTTGAATTATCCTATAATAGGAGTATAGAAAGAGAAAGTATTCCCTCTCATAAAATAAAAAATCCAGAGAAATGATTTCTCTGGATTTTTTTTAATCCTTCGTATTGATGAAAAGTATCCTGTTCGAATTATTCACCCATAACGCTTACTCTTTCTCTGTTATCTTCCATTCCAGATAATTCTTTCAAGGCTTCAAATGCTCTGTTTTTTGCGTTAGCTCTCAACTGAGAGGTTCCAGAAGTTTTTTGTTGATCAAAGTTTTCTGGAGTCTCCACCGAATTCAGAGACTTCACTCTTACTACGAACACTCCTGAGTTACCCACCACTGGTTTCGAAGTAGCATTTACTTCCATACCAAAAGCAGTTCCCACAACTGAAGGCTCATTTCCAATATTCGTGATATTAGAACCTGCTAAAGTTACATTCTCTGCAGACATTACTGTGGCTTTCACTTGTCCAGCAATTTCTTCTATCGTTGCGCCAGTCATTCTTCCTTTTAGAATCTCCGCTTTCTTCTCGTTCATTACTTCATATTCGACTGAGTTTTTCAATGATTGACTCAAGTCTTCCCAAGAAGGAGTTCCTGCTTTACTTCTTCTTAATAAGTGACCTACCGCAACAGTCCTTTCAAAAACCAATTCATCAGAGATATCTCCTTCATCTGTGTTCTTACTAAAAGCCCATTTTTTTACTTGCTCGAAGTTCGTTCCAAACTCGGGCATGTCTTTTTGAGTGATCAAAATATCGTCTGCTGGTGTTACAGCCAATCCTACTTTGGTAGCCGCAGATCTGAAAGCAGAGTCTGACACATTATTTTTATCAAAAGAAGTGATAAATTCAAGTGCTTTGTCTCTCACAGAATTAATGGTCTGTCTCGATCTTCTAATTTCGCTATCTACTGTTGCAACCACCAATTCTTTTGCCTCAGATTGTCTTCTACCCAATACTTCAATAATATGAATCCCAAACTGAGTTCTAGTTTGTGTAATAGTTCCAACAGGCTCTTCAAAACTTACTTTTGTAAACTCTGGCACCATTGTTTTTTCATCAAACCACTCATACTTTCCTCCTTTCTCCTTCGATCCTAAGTCTGTTGAGAATTTTTCCACAGCATCTTCAAACCCTCTTCTACTTCTTTTCAAAGCTTTTACCAAACTATCCGCTCTTTCTTGCTGTAATTCTTGATTTGGATACTCGTTATTTCCAAGTAAGATATGACGAACTTCTGCTTCTTTTTTATAACTATTCTTCAATACTTTAGATATTTTGAAATAATCACCATCTCTGTAAGGGCCTATTACGTCTCCGTTTTCTGCATTATTCACAATCGAATCAATTTCTGACGGAAAGTTACCCGCCCCAAAATCAGTGTTTTTTGAATCGCTATTGTTCACCACAAACGCTGTGTCGTTCTTTGCTTCTTTGAATAACTCAACTCTATCCTGTAAATATTCTCTAGCAGCAAACAAATCGTCTTCAGATGGAGTAATTTCGAATTCTACAAACTGAAAAGATATTTTATCCTTTTGCTCATACCTTTTCTCGTTTTTATGTTCTGCATAGTAAGCTCTCATATCGCTTTCAGTTACTCCTGCTTCGTCAATTGTTACCGAAGAAAATGGAGCATGAACGAAATCGAAATTTACCGTATTTCCATTTGCTTCAAAAGATTTTTTTGCTTCGTAAGAAGTTACGTACAATCCTTTCTCCAACATATTAAAATACTTGTTTTGCAACTGAGATTTTTCAGCTTGCTCTCCAATGATGTTTTCAAAAAAGAATTGAAATCCTGGATTTTGTAAATAAGCCGGCAATAATCTATTCATTGAATCTCTGCTAAATTTTCTATCAGGACCTAAGAAAAAACCATATGGCTCATACAATTGCCCATTTACATTATTTCCTTGTAACAAGTCGTTAAACTCTTCGTCAGTCACCTCTATCCCCAATTTGTCATATTCCGCTTGGAACATTTGTTGGTTTAAGTATTGACTCAAGTAAGTTTCTGTTAATTGTTGTTTCATCGATGAAGGCGCTGGCTGTCCGTTCAATGCTTGAAATGCTTTGTTTGTTTTATCAAACTCAGCTTCTACCATTTGTTGGTAATCCAAGCTAGTGATTTCTTCTCCATTTACTTTTGCGATTGCCGCTTGCTCAATTGCACCACCTCCTCGAGACAAGGTGTCTCCTAAAATAAATGCAAGCATTCCTACTACAATTACTACAACTAATAGCCAAGATCTTTTTCTAATTTCTCCAATTGCTGCCATTCTGGTTCTTTTTTGTTTAAAATTTAAGACGCGAATATACGATTAGTTTATAAAAAACCCTCGTTAAAACACCTGAAAATTGATTGATTAAAAGGAATCTCTCCCTGTTTTTTTATTATTCTCAACTCACTGAGTTACCCGATTTAATGTAATCTTCGGACGGATGCACAAAAGAAAGTTTTCCTTCTGCATTTTCGGCCATCAATATCATTCCCTGTGACTCAATTCCCTTTATAGCTCTAGGAGCTAAATTTACCAAAACGCTCACTTGCTTTCCTACTACTTCTTCGGGCAAGTAACTCTCGGCTATCCCCGATACAATTGTCCTAATTTCGGATCCAATATCTACTTTCAAGTGGAGTAATTTTTTGGTCTTCTTAACTTTTTCGGCTTCTAATATTGTGCCTATTCTAATATCGAGCTTTGTGAAATCTTCGAACGAAACTTCCTCTTTAATCGGCTCGGCCGGAATATTATTTGCCTTGCTAGAGGCTAATTTTGCCAATTGTTCTTCCACCATTTTATCCTCTATTTTAGTAAATAGTAGTTCGGGTTTATGAATCGTCTGAGATTCTTGTAACAAGGAAAAACTTCCTAAATCAGACCAAGTTATGGCCTCAGGCAAAGCCAGCATTTGTTTTAATACTGCAGATTTTTTTGGCATAAATGGCTCAAACGCAATCGCTAAGTTTGCCGATATTTGAAGAGCAATTTTCATGATAGTTTTTACTCTTTCGGGATCAGTTTTTATTAATTTCCATGGCTCCGAATCTTGCAAATATTTGTTACCTATTCGAGCAATATTCATGGCTCCAGAAAGAGCCTCTCTAAATCGATAGGCCTCTATACTTTCTCCAATTTTCTTGGCGGTTTCTTTCACTTCTTCAATGATCTGCTTATCAGATTCGAGTACTTCACCAGCCACTGGAACCGAACCTTCGTAGTATTTATTGGTCAACACAACTACTCTGTTTACAAAATTTCCAAAAATCGCTACTAGTTCGTTATTCACTCTGTCTTGATAATCTTTCCAAGTAAACTCAGAGTCTTTATTTTCTGGCAAAATGGAGGTAAGTACATACCTCAATTCATCTGCCTTGTCCGGAAACTCCTCTAAATACTCATGAAGCCAAACCGCCCAGTTCCGGGAAGTGGACAATTTATCTCCCTCCAAGTTCAAAAACTCGTTGGCTGGCACATTGTCTGGCAACACATATTCTCCGTGCTGTTTCAATAAAATGGGGAAAATAATGGCGTGAAACACAATGTTGTCTTTCCCGATAAAGTGCACTAGCTTAGTTTCAGCTTCTCCCGTTTCTTTGTTTATTTTCCAATAATCTTCCCAGTTTTCACCTTCTTTTTCCGCCCATTTTTTAGTTGCCGAAATGTATCCAATAGGAGCGTCCAACCACACATAAAGTACTTTTCCTTCGGCATTTTCGAGCGGAACTTTCACTCCCCAATCCAAGTCTCGAGTCATTGCACGAGGCTTAAGTCCCGAGTTTATCCAACTCATTACCTGGCCTGTTACTTGATTTTTCCATTCTTTTGGGTGGTGTAATTTTTTGCCATGAATTGTTCCTTCTTGTATCCAAGAAGTTAACCACTCTTCATGTCTTTCCATTGGCAAAAACCAATGAGAAGTTTCTTTAAGCACCGGTTTGTTTCCGCTAATTGCCGACACTGGATTAATAAGATCCAGCGGACTTAAATCGCTTCCGCATTTTTCGCATTGATCTCCGTAAGCACTTGGGTTTTGACATTTTGGGCATTCTCCGGTAATGTACCTATCGGCCAAAAACTGATTGTTCTCTTCATCGAAATACTGCTCGGTAGTCTCTTTTGTGAAGGTTCCCTTTTTGTTCAAATCCAAAAAGAATTCTTGCGCCATTTTGTGATGTTCTTCAGAAGAAGTTCTATCGTAAATAGAAAAGTCTATTCCAATCTCTTGAAATGCTTTCTTGTTTATTTCGTGATATCTATCTACAATTTCTTGAGGCAAAATCCCTTCTTTTTTTGCTCTAATTGTGATGGCGGCTCCGTGTTCGTCTGATCCACAAACGAATGCTACCTCTCTTTTATTAAGGCGTAAATAACGGACGTAAATATCGGCTGGCAAATATGCACCTGCCAAATGGCCTAGGTGTAAAGGTCCATTGGCATAAGGAAGTGCTGCTGTTACGGTATATTTTTTTGGGTTTTCCAAGGCTGTAAAAATTTTCGTAAAGATACTACTCTCTCGGTAGATATGAGAAAAAATGCTGAAAAATGAATGCAATCGGTTCTTTCACAAAAACATGAGTTCCCTTTAATTGGCGAGGATGGTTTTGGGTGAACCGTAGTTAAACGTTCTGCCGGAGTACATTAATTTGGCTTGGCTCTGGTTCATGTAAATAAACTGTGGAAATGACCCTCCAGTAATTCTTAGAAACCTTCCTGTTTCCATTATTTCATAATCGAATTGGGTGTGTGTATCGTCAAAAAACCACTGAACTCTTTCTTCATCTCCCAAAAAATAAAGCTTTACTTCTGGAAACCCTCTGTAGTTTTTTTCTAATAGTTTGAGTCTTTTGCTTGCCATTTCGCAATAAGGACAGGAAGTACTGAAATAGGCTCTCAACTGAGGGTATGTTGTCTTTTCTGCCAATTCAACTTCTCCAATTTCAGTTGAATCAAAAATACGAGATTCATCGGTAAACTCATCCAAAAACAAAGGGTTTACAACAAATACTATCACAACCGAACCGGTGGCAAGAGTATATTTAACAAGTTTTAACCAGTGAGCATTAGTGGTGGAGGGAGAAGAAATATAAAAGCTAATAATAGTTGCCACCAACCCGATTACTAAAATGGGAACTGGGAACCAAGATGGAAAATAATTGAATGCATCGATTTCAATTATTTGAGGTTCGATATTGTGCCACACGCCAAAATAAAGAGGAATTGCCAATAAGAGCAAAGTGAGCAGTGAAAGAAACTTAGAAAACTTACCTAACAGCCAAAAAATGGCAGTAACAAAATAAAGAGCGAGTAGAACCCGAGCCACTATTCCAGAAAAAAAATAAGGAGTTAATTTAGTTTCGTAGAGCTTTAGCTCGAAATCAAAACAATGAGAAAAATAGGAAATCCCAAGCGCTGCAAGCAAAAAAGCGAGGATAATTCTTACGGTTAGTTTCATAGATTGTGACTCCAAAAAAAAAGGAAAGAGAAGACTCTTTCCTTTTAACATAACTTATTATTCAATTTATTTTGCTTCACACGTAATGGTGATTGTACCGTAAGTGGTATCCCCTTTTTCACAGTGCTCAATTACATCCTTCTTTTTACCATTCATGGTTTCTATAGAACTATCAGTTGGCAAAGTTTGGGAGGAATCTGTTCTTGTACATTCACAAGAATAATCTTTCTTGCATGATGCAAAAATCACTAAAGTAAGTCCTACTAATAAAGCTATTCTTTTCATAATTTGTGTTTTTCTATTATCTGAATAAGGTAATCCCTTCAAAGATATTATTTTTTTTCGTTTTTAATAAATATCTTCTGCTCAATCGCCTAGTTCCAGTTTGAAACTTGGGAGGAATCATCTATTCTTTTATTAAAAAGCAACTCAATTTGACAGAGGAATCCATTCCAATGTACAATTCGTTGAGTTCATTTTCTTCCGTTTTATACTTCCACCTTTGCTCCTTTTTGTTCCGATAGTCCCATAAAACAATCTCCCTATTTGTTGAGTCCAATTCCATCTGAAAATCTTCTTTTTCCCCTATTTTATTTTCCACAATAAAATATCCTGCACGATGAATATACAGTTTCTCAATCCCATATTGATTCGATTCAACACGGTACGCTCCATGAAATTTTGGTCTTTTTACCGCATCATCGTTCCAGTTTCCAGAGACAACATAAGGAAACAATCCTTCGATAAGAATCATGATAATTACCCCCGATTTTATTCCTCTTGAGTAACCTGAGATGACACCAAGTTTTGGAACTGCGAGATTGGGTATATTGTGAAAAGAGTTGAGAGTGAGGACAGAATATAGATAACTAAAATAAGGGCTTAAAACCAAAACAAAACACCCCAATAAAAACAAGCTATAAACCTTCACCGAAATGTCAAAGCCCAAGTTCACCGCAACCACATTTATCATAATCCCTAAACCCAAAATCAAGCCAGTTAATCTGGTTTTATAGAACCACAAAAAACAAGCTGCTACCAATTCAGCTCCACCCAAAAACATAGAATATCCTCTGGACAATCCCAGGGTGCTCCAATACAAAATATCGGGTGACAAATCTTTGAGATTCGTGTGCAAAATATTAGGTTCTGGATAAAAAAACTGAGCTTTGAACAATTTATCGAAGCCGTAAATCAATAGCTGAAGTGACAAATAAAACGTCAGTATTTTCAGTACAGATGCCCGTAAATTTACACTGTGTTTTTTAAAGAAAATTGAGAATATGACACTGAGTACTATAGAAATACAGAAAATATTGAACAAGTGAATCAACAACCCAAAAGAATCAGAAGAAATAGCGGAATCGAACCCCGAATCGAGACCAAAAAATATTTCTCCTGTGAAAGAAACCAACCGTTCAAAAAAAGACTGAACCCAAACATACATATCAGGGAAAACAGAATATTCAAATTCGAAACTTAGCATAAACAACGCGCAAAAACTTGCCACAAAACTCCAAAAGATACTCTTCATTTTATTTTTTGTATTTCATCTTGGTTACTTCCTCTTTTACTATCTGCTTTATTCCCAAAAAAATAAACGCTGAGAATCCAAAAAAGAAAATGCCCATCCAAATGAGCCAAGTTCCCATTGGCGGAATTTTATTCCCCATCGGCACTGCGATTCTTTCTTCTTTCTCGGCTTTCTTGTTGTCAACGCTTTTTTTTCTTTCTTCCCTGATACTGCTCTTCGCTTTTTTCCTTGCCTTTTTCTCTTCTTCCACCACCTTTTCTCCCTTCAGAATTGGATAAGAAATTCTGGGATTGACTAATTCTGGTTTTAATTGACTGGTTTTGGTGTACTCCAACATGGGGTAAGTCATCAAAATACGGTGATTATTCCCATCTCTGATAAAACTGTTGGAGCTTCTTATCCACCTTTTGTCTTCTTGCCAGTGCTTCACAGAATCCGAAATAATAAAAAACCGCTGTGCTGCTACTTGCCTCACCTCAGAAACAAGTGAATAGTTTTGGTACACCCAAAATTCCTGGGTCAGCACATCAAATACCAATGATCCATGTTGTAAATATTCTCGGTAATTCCTATCGCAACCAATGAGCGAATCTTTTGTGTCAAAAAATCGCATCGTTTTATTCACCGTGTCTAACTGAACTTTTGGATACCGATGGCTCGAACCTTCCAAAGAAAGGTAGCTTAACTGGATTCTGCTTTCAGGAGTTTGGTACCTCACGGGGGCCATTCCTGGACCAAAGTTATTCTTGTCATCGAGAAGCATTGTCCCCGGGCTTCCGCTATGACTTTTGTGAAAAATTTTCTTCGTTTGACCCATTCCCTTTGTCATCATAAAAAGGAATAGGATCATTATTAGGGCTTTTTGTTTCATAAGTGATTTTGTTTTGTACCACCTAGTACACCTTTTCTCCCAAAAAGTTCAATGGAAGTGAAATTCTTTCTCGATGGATTATTGAAACCACCGCACCTAAATAACTAAAACCTTTCCTTACCTTTGCGCCATGGTTTCAGTAAATAATTTATCGGTTTTTTTAGGGGGAAAGGATCTCTTTGACAACGTGTCATTTATGATTGACAAAAAAGACCGAATAGGACTTGTGGGAAAAAATGGAGCGGGAAAATCAACCATGCTTAAGGCAATTATGGGTTTACTTCCTCCTTCTGGCGGAACGGTGAGCTCCCAAAAAGGAGTAACGATTGGCTATTTGCCTCAAGAGATGAAACACAATAATGGTGCAAGAATTATTGATGAAGTAGAAAGTGCCAATTCAAAAATTACCACCATCGAAGAACGCCTGGAAGAGATCAATCATCTTTTGCAAACCAGAACCGATTACGAAAGTGATTCGTACATGCAATTAATTGAAGAGCTAAACGACCTCAACGAACAATTTTCTTTGCAAGGCGGATTTAACATGCGAGAAAACATTGAAAAGTTTTTACTCGGTCTGGGATTCAATGCTCCCGATTTTGAAAGAAAAATGAGCGAATTTTCTGGAGGATGGAAAATGAGAGTGGAATTGTGTAAAATATTGTTGGAGCAGCCAGATGTGTTGCTCTTGGATGAGCCAACCAACCACCTGGATATTGAATCTATTCAGTGGTTAGAAGATTTTTTGAAAAATTACAACGGAGCAATTGTGTTAATTTCTCACGATAGGGCCTTTTTAGATTTTGTTACGAATAGAACGATCGAAATCAACGCAGGAAAAATTTATGATTACAAGTTTTCCTATTCCAAATACAAAGTAATTCGAGAAGAAGAATTAACTATTCAAAAAGCGGCTGCAAAAAATCAAGAAAAATACATCAAAGAAACAGAAGAGCTGATCAATAAATTTAGAGCAAAAAAGAACAAAGCGGCTTTTGCTCAGTCTTTGATAAAGAAACTTGATAAACTAGAAATTGTGGAAGTAGATCAAGTAGATGCAGGCGGTTTAAATTTTAGATTCCAACCGGCTCCAAGATCTGGAAAGTTTGCTGCCAAATTTGAAGGACTTACCAAAGCATTTCCCGAAAAAACGATCTTGAACAAAGCCGATTTAATGATCAATGCGCAGGACAGAATTTCTCTGATTGGGAAAAATGGTGTAGGAAAAACTACTATCATCAAATTATTGGTAGGCGATGAAAGTCACCAAGAAGGTGGGTTGGAACTGGGTCACAACATCTCGGTAGGATATTTTGCTCAAGATGAGGCAGAAAAACTAGATGGGAACAAAACCATTTTTGAGACGATAGATGACATTGCCGTGGGAGATATGAGAACCAAAGTGCGTAATATTTTGGGCTCTTTTTTATTTAGCGGTGAAGACCAAGACAAGAAAGTAAAAGTATTGTCTGGTGGAGAAAAAACAAGATTAGCGCTCTGCAAGCTCCTGCTTGAACCTCATAACTTTTTGGTGTTAGATGAACCCACCAACCACCTCGATATTGCCTCCAAAAATGTATTGAAAGATGCGCTCATGAAGTTCGATGGAACTCTTTTGGTGGTCTCTCACGACAGGGATTTCTTAGATATGCTCACGAACAGAGTATTCGAGATAAACAACCAACAAATAAGTGTGCACCACGAAGATGTGGCAAGTTTTTTGAAAAGAAAAAAGAAAGAAAGCATCGCCTTATTTGAAAATACAGGGAAAAAGAAACAAGAAATTGTAACGGAAAAGAAAGAGGAAAAAGAAGCCTCTAAACTGAGCTATGAAGAGCAAAAAGAACTAAAAAAACTTGAAAATAAAGTTCAAAAACTTGAACGAGAAATTGAAAAGCTAGAAGCACGAATAAAAGAATACGATTCTAAGATGCTCAGTTTAGATTATTCTGATGAAGAAAAAGCAAATAAAATAATTGAAGAGTACAAAGAGCTGAAAAATTCCCTTTCACAAAAAGAAGGGCAATGGGAAGAGGCTGTAGAGTTGTTGGGGTAATTACCAACCATCCTCATTTATCTCCAATTACAAGAATTTAACATTTTAATCAAGGAGTTTGTTTTACATTTGTTACTTAAAATCAAACAAATGAAAAAGTTACTGATTCTACTGTGCTTAAGCCTCTCTTTTGCATCTAATTCGCAGCAGTTTACCGTAAGCGGAACACTCAAAGATGCTGCCAACGGAGAAGATTTAATTGGTGCAACAGTAAAAGTAAAAGAACTCCCAACCGTTGGGGCCGTTTCCAATGTTTACGGATTCTTTTCACTTACCTTAAAGAAAGGGAATTACACGCTGGTTTTCACTTCACTGGGTTACGAACCCATCGAGAAAAAAATTGCCCTAACAGCAAATCAACGATTTGACATCGAGCTCTCCGAACAATCTACCAAGCTAAAGGAATTTGAAGTTACCGGTGAAATAGAGGACGCGAATGTATCCTCTACCGAAATGAGTATTGAAAAATTAGACCCAAAATCAATTGAAGCTATTCCTGTTCTGCTGGGAGAGAAGGACATCGTAAAAACCTTTACCTTAATGCCCGGGATTAAAAGTGGAGGTGAAGGAAACGGAGGGTTCTTTGTGCGAGGTGGTGGAGTTGACCAAAACCTTATATTATTGGACGAAGCGGTGGTGTACAACGCTTCACATTTATTGGGTTTTTTCTCGG
>Ga0209138_1000161_pt1 | contig 67668 bp, 66 predicted proteins | sample SaaInl3SG_22_DNA_FD_184645 | JGI IMG/M metagenome (GOLD analysis project Ga0209138, IMG submission 184645) | Marine microbial communities from expanding oxygen minimum zones in the Saanich Inlet - ESP_153SG_22_DNA (SPAdes) (version 2) | ecosystem: Environmental > Aquatic > Marine > Intertidal...
AAAAAAATGCCCTATTTTTCGAGAAATCCCAGGCCATGACAAACATTTATGGGATTGTCATGACTGGTAAGATTTTGGTTTGGTAACGTATATCGCTATCATCTACTTAATGTATAAGCCTTATAAAAGGAATTTCCTGAAGTGCCGTTATTCGTGCTATAAAAGTAGCATTTTTTTCCGGACATCCAGCTGGATTTATAATTAAACCCAACACATCTGGTGTCATTATTACACCAATTTTTACATTCACCTGCGGATTTGTTCTTAATATAGTGCAAGTACGTTCCGGACATCTTTCTGTTGTTATGGGATGACCATACTGTTGGAATTGTGGGTAAACTAGATTTATTGTTTCTATCTGCAACTGCGTTATTATATTCGGTTTGTCTTGCATTTTTTGTATTCTGTGCAGCGTTCTTTGCATTTACTGCCGCAGTTTTTATACCCTCAAGCCGATTTTTCTCAGCTTCCCAGTTATTTCTATCACGAATCGCATTATTCATTATGTTTATAGCATTATTTTCAGCATTCACTGCACCGTTATATGTACCCTGAGCTGTATTCTTATTAGCGTTTTTTGCATCTCTATCACGAATCGCGTTATTTTTAACATTGTTAGCATGATTTCGTGCGGCGATTGCTGCATTCTTATTTTTAATCGCATCATTCTTCGCCCTTTCAGCTGCAAGCTTCGCAGCTTGCGCGGCATCATTTTCCTTTATTTTTTCGTTCGCTAACTTTTGGGCGTTAGATTGAGCAGTTTTAGATGCCGCCTCTTCACGCTTTTTCAAGTCTAAGTCTAGCTGCGCTTTTTGTTTCTCCCGCTCCGCGGCACGTAATTCCCTAATCTTATCATCATAATTTCGCTGTAACTGTAACTCTTTCTTTTTGCTTTCCTCTAATTTCTCACGCAATGGAGCAAGTTCCCTAGCCTTTTCGATCAACCTCTGACGAAGCTGCTGATTTTTTAAATTTTTCATATCTTCTTCGCTTAACACCACACCTTGTGTAACATATGTCTCAACACCACCTGTCGGTGCAGGTGTTTTCATTTCCATGGAAATATCTCCACCACCAGTTAAACATATAGTAGTGTAATCTACCGAAGGATTTTTTAACCGACATTCACTACCGTTCCATTCAAACCCCTCTAATGTACCACACGCCGTGTCATCTATCACTCGATCAGCAAATATCTTCTCAACGCATACACCATTTTTCCACTCGAAAGATGTAAGTTGTGCACACGTATCTTCATCTAAAGCACCTGTACCAACTTCTTCATCTCCACCACCACCCTGTAAATCAACCCCTGCCATCGTAAGAGCCATTTCAGCTTGTTCCATAGTAAAATCTGCAAAATCGTTAGCTATACCCTTAGAGAAATCTCCCACTTCATTTGCAAGCGCCTTCGTTTCATTACCAATATCCTTGGCGACATCGGCAATATCATTTCCAATGTCTTTTGCAGCTTTATCTATATCATCTACAATCTTTCCAGCTCCTTTCACAGCATCATTTGCAATTTTCGTAGCACCCTTCGCAAGTTTGTTCGCATTATCGGCGGCAAATTTTCCAGCGACTGCTGCATTTTTTTCAGCAAACTTCGCCGTCGCATTTGCGGCTTTTTTAGTGAAATCAGATGCCGAACGTGTAGCCTTATCAGTCCATTGTTTTGCATTGTTCGCGGCATTGTTAAAGTCTTTCACCGCATTATTTGCTACATTCGTAGCTACAGATGCAGCACTGTTTGCAGCATCCAGTGCAACTTTACTCGTTGCCTTCCACGCGGACTTAGCATTCTTTTCAGCGATCTTCGCAGCTGCGTTTGCTTTTTTTGTGGTCCACGTAGCCGTTGCATTTGCGGCGTCTCGTGTTGCATTTATAGCATGATTTGCTGCATTTTCTAAGACTGCAGCTGCATCATTCAATTTATTAGCCGCATTGTTAGCTACAACTACAGCAGCATCGTATGCCACTTTAGCATTATTATATGCAGTTTTCGCAGCGTTTACAGTTGCTTTAGCTGCATCCTCTACTTTTTGAGCTGCAGTGTTAGCAACCTTCACGGCGGCGGCGGCGGCTTGTTCTGCCGTACCAACAATCGTCTGACCCGCCTCGTTCACAAAACTAACGGTGGCGGACGCAACAGAACTCGCAGCAGAACTGATGGCGTTATTAATTGTGTGGCTGTGGTACCAGTGATACTCACGTTTAGGAAATAACCACATTCCGGGGGAGCGGTCAAATCCATCGTCTTTAACATACACAGTCCCACTCATATCTTATATTTATATTTTTATTTACTATGTAACAGGTACCCTCGTTCTACATGTAACATTGAAAGTATCTAATATATTACCACGTTCTAACACCTCTCGGGCCTCTTCTGCCGTTAATACATTTGAAGCCAGCTCTTCTTCTCTAGACTGAACAGCTTCGAGAGCATCTTCCGCATCCGTCTGTATCTTTTCAGTATCCGACGCGAGAATTCTTTCACGCTCTGCTGCATCTTCCGCTGCCTCTGAAAGAAGTCTGTCCTGTTCAGCCTGCTCAGCTTTTTGCTGCGCATCCAATGCGATTTTAGACAGACGCGCTTCTTCCTTTTGTTCTTCTAAAAATTTAGCTTCATCTAATGCGATTTGTTTTCTGAGTTCTTCTTCTTCACGTAAAGCAGTTGTATACTCAGTTGTTACAGCTTCATCCGCAGAAGCTCTTTCAGCTTCTAGGCGGGCCATTTCCGCATCCTGCTCCGTCCTGACTTTTATTATTTCAGCATCCATTTCCTCTTGACGTTTTGTCTCTTCGAGTAATAACGCTTCCGCTTCCGCTTCTGATTCCGCCTCGAGTTTTTGTATTTCAGCCAATCGCGCTTCTTCTTCTAACGTTGCCTCGTTCTCCAAAAGTTTCTGCTGTTTTACTTCTTCTGCAATTGCAGCTTCCATTTCTTTTGCATCTTTCTCATCTTTCTCCCGTTTAAGTCTAGCCGCCTCAGCTTCGGCTTCGGCTTTTTGTATCTGTAATCTCTGCTCTTCTAAAACTTTTTCAGTCGCAGCAATATTAGCCTCCTGTATGTCGTCGCGGACCTTCATTTGTTCTTCGAGAACTTTTTCCATTTCCATCTTAGCTGCTAGTTCTGCTGCACGCTTTTTTCTAACCATTTCTACTTTACGAGCAATCTCAGTCTGACGTCTCTTTTCGGCTAACATTTCTGCCTGTCTCATTTTTTCAGCATTCATTTGTGCTAATCTAGTACGAAACGCCTGTGCACGCATTTCTCGCTCTTGTTTCATCTTTTGAGCTCTCTCTGCAGCGGCTCTTAATTTTTGTTCTGTTATACGACGCCTTTCAGCCATTTCTGCATCAAGTCGAGCAGCTTCGGCAGCTTTCTTTGCTTCCATCTCACGATGTAAACGTTGCGCTTCTGCTATTTGTTTATCGATTTCTACACGCTTTCTTATTGCGTCCTGCCGAGCGATTAAATCTGCTGCTTTTTTAGCCTCCAATTCAGCTAACCTTTTCTTATTACTTTTAACACGTTCCTCCGTTTCCTCTCGTTTTACAGTTGCTACACGTTTGAGAGCACCCGCAACTTCCGATACACTATTCTTCTCAGATGCCAATATGGTTTTAGAAATCACTGTCCTGGGCTGTGGCGAAGATAATGGGGTTTGAATCACACTAGGTTTACGTAGTTGAAATAACACAATCACACTTATTACAAGTAAGACACCCACTCCTATCAGTATTGGTGACACCATCTATTATAGTACCAGGATTTTATATTCGTCATCTATGTATAAATCCATAAACACGTCTCTGTTTGTTAGTGGGTTTCGAAATGGGCATACACACATCACTTGAACTACTAACCCACTTGGTACCATCATGCGCAGTCCATGATATATTGTATTTTTCTATCATTTTCCTACACAGTACACATGGTAATGAAATCATATCACCGTGAATACCACTCCTGTAAATCACCATATATCCATACTTTCGTCGTATCCAATTGGTAAAGTGATGCGGTTTTTTACCCTCTTTTATACACTCTCGATACAGCTGTCTGATAAGCTGCCTTTCTGCACACATGTGACTATTACTGATTATGACGATATCTTCAGCTTTTGACATGTAACTCCTTACTGTACAAAATTTCATTATCCATGATTTTCTACATTAAAGCGATTAACTTAAGTATTTTTAGTAAACATTTTGGTATTAGACACTCGATAAAGATTCTGAAATTTCTTTCATCACTTGCTCTTGGGCTTCACTCGTTTTAGAAGATTTCAAACGTTCTCCAAGTTCCCGAGCCTTTCCAACCTTGACGATCGACTCGTCAAGATCACCTAGTAACTTAGCCTGTGCACGTAAATTCATCGCAAGGGTAGCCTTCTTTATAGCATTTTCCATTTCACCTCCTAATGCATTTAATGCATCGAAATCGTAATTTTTAGGGTCACCTGTGTATAATTTACTTTTTTTAGCGATTACTTCTTTTACGGAGGCTATGGCATCCTTGTAAGCTTTTATAACCTTGGGCTGCGCCGTCTTGATTTTTTCACTGTATTGTGTATTCGACATTCTTTATTGTACACCAATAAAATTTTACATACCCATAGGACCCGGGGCCATCATCTCCATATTACCATTCATAGGACCCGGGGCCATCATCTCCGTTGTCAATTCTTCATCTTCAGGTACAGGTTCAACAGGCTCTTCAGCTGGGGGTGTCATCAATTCTTGTACGACGGGAGATGCGGTCATTTCGCTCATCAACTGTTTGAGCTCATCCTCGAGAGCCTCGGGCGATTCATAACCTTCACTAAACTTAAGGTATCCAAGTACAGATAAAAGGATCATAACAAAAATCATCGATCCCACTGAAACGATCAAATGAGACCGGTTTAATTTCATGGGTAAATTCATATTTTTATATATCAATATTTTTTTTCTACCGTTATACTAAATGAAATTACGTCCGTTGAAGATTGTCCTGTTAGAAGCTATTGTAATCGGTGTGATGAATTTGATCATATTCATGTTATTAAATCATCTATTCGAAATATCTACACCTGTAAAACTATTTATCGGAGGAGCCCTCATTCATATAGCGTTTGAATATTCCGGTGGAAACGAGTGGTGGTGTAAATCAACCTATTGACACTCATGATATCGTTGAACACATTCTTCTTGTTTTACCTTTAGGATATTGATTTGATTTGACAAATCATACATTTGATCGCGTACACTTTCATTGTGTTGAAGTAGGAAATCATAAAAAAACGCCCGCTCATCTGGAAATGTATACTGAGGATAATGTGTTTTTACTGCATGCAATGTGTACTCAGAAACATGTAACATTCTAACATCACAGAACTGCCTGACCGCCTCATATTTAACACGTGCCGTGATATTACGTCTCAGTTTCAGTCGTTTAAACATGCGAGTTGCTTGATGTAAGTGATCAGTGATCGAAGTATATTCTTGGTGTATCTGTATACGCTGTAGATCGAGATCGACAATAGAACGTCCTGGGGGTGCAATGTTAAGAGGGTCTGTATGCTCAACTATGACATACGGTAGGTCTGGAGCATTGTATTCATCCTCTTCGTCTTCATACGTGAAATCGATTGCACTATCAGCATCACTATCATCATCTTGACGTGTCTTAACAACCTCGAAAATATTTTTGATGTTGTCACACATTTTAAGATAATCCCCTTCTGGGAATGATTTAACATTGCAATCAATCATTTCCATAAGTTGTCTAACATCTTCCATATTGATACATTCAATTATATTTAGTTTCAACCACGCCGACTTAAGTTTTATTATTGTATCGTTTCATTATAAAATCTTTAGTAATAGTAAATGAACGAATACCAAGAACTCGCACTCAGAACAATAGGGGTTTTCAGTGGTGTATTTTTTACGGTTAGTTGGGCGATCAAGAGCTCTATACCAAGGGATGAATTATTCACGGTCGGTGTAATCGTATCTGCTATTATTGCAGCACATTATAGATTTAAATAAAAATATCTAAGAGTGACCATTATGTACAACATATGCCGCCTCTGCTAGGTCTGTCTCATGTGCGACAGCTAATGCGACTAAAGCGAGATCTTCCTGTGTCATTTCATCAGTATTCCCGCGCACCCTGACACCCTCCCAACCTTCAAATAAAGATGCATAATTCGTATAATCCGGTGTACTTCTTTCATATGTAGGTACTCGTTCGGGTGTACCCGTATTCTCATTAACCCAGAGGGGGTGGTTTTGATCGATAAGAAATGGGGGTGGTTTGACACGTTCTCGTAATTCCTTGATGGTATTGCACATCTGCAAATAATCTCCTTCGGGGATATTTTCAGAGTTCTTGTCGACGAGTTCCATGAGTTTGTGAAAGAGATCCATGATGTTTGTGCATAAAAAAACTTGATAATATTAATAACTTAGGTTCTATTTAGATTTACAGTCGACATCGACGTCATAGTGACAGACCCCCGGATATGTGAATATCGTTCGTGATATTCATGAATATTATCCGTTATACCATTTTCATAATCATGGATGACATCGTTTACCAACCTTACGATCTGATTATTCAGTGTACGCCCACGAGAATTGGTACGTGAATTCATTTTCGATTTGAAATGTGAAATTAATCGCTCACATTTCAAAAGAAGGACAGACATTTCATCTTCTACACAAGTTTCAACCTGTTTATATGGGTCGTATATAATCACACTTTCACCGTGCTGATTTTGTGTAAATATATACGCACCTGTATGTATTGTTTTTATTTTTGGTTTTATGAACGAATTGATAATCGTTCCGATGATTTCAAACATTTCTTGACAGGGGTAGGAGGTGCGATAGGAGTATCAGAAAGTACTTGTTCCCAGATTATACGTTGAACGTCTGGACAGAGAGGTCTCGTGGCCTGAAGGAATGCGGTTGCAAACTCGTGTGTGTACAGGTTATTAATGAACATCAAGCTTCTTTATCCACGTCTGAATTTTCTTTACAGTCTCCACCACTTAAGTGTCTTTTAAGTTTGATGTACTGGTTATCAATATCATCACTGACTTTGATAGGGGCATCGATGGCAGCCATTTTAACCCATTTAATCGTGTTGATGATGTAAGTTGGCATGTTTATATATGTCGCAGTGAAAACGGAAAGAAGATACACTTTCACATTGGTCGATACTTCGTTCATATAATGACTGAAAGTGTTCATCTGTTCACACGGCGAAGTATCATCACTCTCACTGTCAGTGTTAATTTCGTCATAATCAGGACCGTTCATTATATTTCAATAAGTGTCTTCTCTTTTATATTCATTAACGTACTAGATGATAAGTCGTTTCTCGTTACCGACGAGAATGTCAGTGTTGATCGTAATCTTATGCCCAGCGTCAGTTAGGCGTTTGCAAAACGACACGTCATCTGGGAATATATGAGAGATGGATTTATCATCAACCTCGCACACGTTTACGGGGTAGTTGAAATAAGGGTACGTGAGAGTTTCGATAACTCCCTTTTTACACGCCATAAATCCCATAGTTGTATACTCAACCTGCACATGCTTAATATCCTTGTCAAGTGTATCCATCTTAATGTACTCGTAAGCACCGTTCTTATGAAAGAATTCGTCATCTAACTGACGAACGGCTGCGATACTTTTCATATCAGGCAACCTGAATACACCCGAAACGACTGGGTATTTATCCGTATCTTCAATGAGATCGATAACATGCTTAGGCGAAAAGATCATATTGGAATCGATCGTAACCCATACGTCATAGTCAACCTTTCCGTCGTATGGTTTCTGATCATCACCCCGTGTATTATCGAGACCGAGTGACCTCATTCGAGTGAACGGAGCATAATCAGAATAATCACCCGTGAGAGCAACCTGATACCCCTGCTGTGTAAGCTTCAATAGAGTTTCGGACCATGCCATAAGAAACGAAGAGGAGAAATCTTTTCCGGGAAGCGCGATGATAACTTTCTTTTGAGGAGTAGCCATTGTACGTATATATATTAAAAAAACTTTAAATTGGTTTACTAAGTCTGCTATGTACATATTCACAAAACCTTTGAAGTTTTGGCTCGATTTCATATTTCCACATGTGATGATCCCTCGCAATATTAATCACACCTGTAGAAGTGTCGAAACGACATGTATCAACCCCCAACATCTGCATCAACACCTGAGATCTAATCACATCCACCCCTGACAGCGTGGTATTGACACGTTCAGTATATTCTTTTGCGCCCACAATTGTCATTCCAATCTCGTCATTGATGATATCACCCACCCGCCCATGCAATTCATATTTCGTTCCACAGATAGTAAACAATGGATGGGTACACTCACGCTTGTCGAGTTGCGTGTATTCTCTGACAGTAAGTTTACTGTATAGAATATCACTGATATATGAGAACACCCGTGTCAAATCACTTTTGACCAAATGACATTTTGAAATGAGTTGGACTTTAATCGCATTTAATTTCATCTCCAAGTCACGCGTTCTTCGAGATTGAAATTGTCTTGCAGTGTTTATCATAACACGTACAAATGGTTCACTAGAAGCAATCTGTTCAATAATTTGTTCACGGTCAGCACCCATCACCGTCTTTCCAATGTGAGAAGCGCAAATACTTTTCGCTAGATCGACAGGTTTCGTGAACCATATCTTTCCAATAATCGCAGGAATATCACTCACATTGATTGAAATTTTATCAACACCAATATCTCGACAGTTAAATTTGATATCCCTCACGACAGAGTATACAACGCCACATGCACGCGAATCCTCCAATGCATCATGTGCTCGGAATACGTCACCGGTTATATACTTGTATATAGTCTCGAGCTTGTAATTCGGTGTATCAAAAAACGCACCCCGAGACAGTTCAAGTGTACATATAAATTTCAAGTGCTTGAACGGTTCAATGGATAGACCATACCGATAACATTCGCTGAACAACACGTTTTTGTCAAAATCAGAATTGTGTGCAACCAATGTATCCACTCTAGATCTTTTGATGATGTCGACGAATTTATCATACACTTGCATAAACGGTAGACCATCTCGCAAAGCTTGAACGTGTTTGATTTTGTGTATATGTGTAGCACCCAAAGTGTCTTCGTCATGCATTCCCAATCTAAACCCATCGGGATATACGAGAGAGTGATATGAAGATAGTTCTCGACCATGTCGCGAAAAAGTAACAGCCGCGATTGAAGCCATTCGACATTCACTGAACAGGTGGTAGTTCTCTGGTGTAACTTCTCCAGAGATACTTGGGGGTTTACCCGATGTTTCAGTATCCCATGCAATGTACCCCATCGTGTATTTTTGTAATGAATATTCTTTATGTATATAACAACTTAGGTTCGATTAATCTTCGTCATATACTTCCTCTCCACAATCCTCTACGACTTCGTCTGTATCATCTTCACCATCTTCCTCGACGATAGCCTCATTTTCTTCAGCGTCGTCTCTGTTAATATCTTCGTCATCTTCTATTTCCGTATCTAATCCATCTTCATCATGTGCCGCGACGACTTTCTTTATAACCTTCTTCTTCTTCGTTGCAGTCGTTTTATCGAAAATTTTCTCGAGAATTTTTTCGAGTTTTTTTGCAAAAATTTGACGCTTTTTTCGATTTTCATTCATTCTATTCAGAAAAATTTCTGAATAACCAACCGCCTTACATGCAGCTAACATTGTTTTAAATGGTGGAGATTTACCATTCGAATAATACATTTCCCATAAACTACAGAAGTTTGTAACCAGTTTTACTCGGACTATACCCGATTTTAAAACATTCAATTTAACGTATACTTTATCCAAAAAGTCGATATGACACTCCTCCACATTTTCATTTGCAGATTTCATACCCGCTTCAAATACATTTGGTTCTTTATAAGGAATATTAAGAGATTCGTAATTACGTTTCAATAGTTTTTTATAAATTTCACAATTCTGAAAAGCGAATGCACTTCTCTGCGGAGGTCTCTGTATCTCATGAGATGGGTTCATAATAGAATGTAAAAGTGTACCGGGTATGAGTGGACCTGTGTTTATACATGGTGAAGGGTGTACACGTTTCGTGGGTCGCTTCAACATCTATATTTTAATTACATAATCTATGACTTAAGTATATTTATACTCTACCGACACAATAATCCAATTCACAACCAATGACATGATGTGCCTGAAAATTTTGTAGAGAACTATAAGGTCCCCAAATCTCAATGACACTACGTTTTTTATCATACCAGATATAGGAAAGATTTAAAAACTTAGTAAGCCAATAAAAACGTTTACCATGCTTTCCCATAAACTTAAACATTTCATCTTCCGTGTACGATGATACATCCATTTGACTGTAATGAGTATTGGGTGGGGTATATGGGGCCATATTTACTTATACCTATATATCAAGCATGTTTTAAGTATGTTTATTAAACACCACATGAACTGCAATAGCCTTCCTTACCCCCTTTACATTTTGGGCATGGTTTACCGAAAACCTGACCACCGGATCCACACTTGGCACAATATCCCTCTTTTTTAATAGGCTTAGCCTCTAGAGCCGGCATGCGACGGTCAAGCATGGGTCCGCCAGCGCCACCCATCATCTTGCCACCGCCCCCGCCGCGCGCCATACCTCTACCCCCGCGGCGACTACCAGGCTTATATCCCTCACGTTTACCACCACACATGTATCTTTCCTTCTGTGTGATCTTAAAGACAGCTAAAATAAGTAACACGGCCAAAATGGCGTATCGTGGGTCGAATTTCATTTTATATATACCGATATTTTTTTTATTCATATTCATAGTCATTTTCATCGTATAAACTTATATCAGACTCGGTGTCACTGTCATCACTATCCATTTCATATTCTGGATCTGAATCATTCACTGACCTATAGTGCACACCATCTATTTTGATATACTGCCCCGTATCTTCTATATCAGTTGTGTCATAGAACCCTGATATAGATTCGATCGGTACCTGAAACGTATAATGTGAAAACTTATACATGTACTTATCTGGGTCGTATACGAGAGGTTTCACCGTATAATGATCTGTGTGCTGGGATATAATTTTACACATATCCACCTGTTGATCGTCATATTCAACGTCTACGATCTGACCTTCCATTATCCAAATACACGTTTTATTCTTAAAGTAACATTTTCTCAGTGTATATAAATGATGCTTCCGACGACAGTAGCTCCCGGTGACGCCGTCATGTTTGATATCGATGATACCCTCATCGACACTAGTACGGGTAAAGTTATACAAGATATATACGATTTATATAAGAGTGCCCAAAAAAAGGGATATAGGATGATTATAATAACGGCTCGCCCTGGTTTTTATAAAAATGTGACGTGGACACGGGACCAATTACGTAATATGGATATCTCATACGATGAACTAATTTTTACACCCCCGTTGGGCAAGTCACTCTATAAGCGCGCATCTAATTACAATTATGTCCTATCGGTCGGAGATATGGATACCGATCTAACTGATTCAAAATCTTCGATTAAAGTTTCCAGTGCGCATCGCACACGTGGCAAGTGACGAATACAGTCATGGGTTCATCTGCTGATCTAGTCTGCATCTCATAATACGTCGTTTTCCACTGTTTACATTTACCACAACGGAACGCACCCTTGTAATCTTTATCATCTCTCGCAGCATTAAATTGTTTCATCTGGTCTCTTTTTGAACTTGCGTCCATTTCAAGAGCCATTGGTCCGCCTGGCCATAATTTATTTGGTGGTATATTAACAACGTCATATGTTTTCAAACGACCTGTCAATATGTCATTTTTAAGTGTCGGAGATTTTTTCAAACATTTTTGAATCTCGAGAAATTTGGTTTTATAACGGTTAACGTGTCTGTGGTTATCAGACGCGGGCACATCTGAATATGATGTAGAACGATTTATAGCCCAGTTATGAATAGATACCTCGAGATTGATACATTTTGTATCCGTTTTTGGTAAATCTAAAATTTCCGCGATACGTGTAACCACGAAGTCTCTAGACATTTATTTTATATTTGAAAACATTAATAACGACTTAAGTGTGGCATAGCATTCTTTGCACACTCGTCGTATGATTCGGGTGAACACGTGTTGAAAGGATCTTTTGTTTGTTTACGATCATTCGACAGGCGTCTGACGTTGAAAGGTGTATCAAGGCTATGGAACTTGCGATGAGAATTTTTATTATCGATTATTCCGTCGTAATGTCCGATTATGGTGTATCTTTCAGCACACACACCCAACAAAAATACGGCGGCGAACAACGCGATTGCGATTTGAGTAGTAGATTGCATATATTAATACAACTTTTTTTATTTGTACATTCCAGATGACAAATGCTGTATTAATACACGAAGATATAGATCACTTAGTTGATATTACGGTAGACATAGACCCGAGTAAGAGAGAAATATTTCAAATTCTTCAGGGACCGGCCACGTTTATAGGACAGTGGCCACATCTCGATGTAGTGATAATGAAATGTGTACGAGGGAAAAACAAGAACTTAAACATTCTTCCTACACCATTTGATAATGAAAGCGTGGATGGTAAGATACTTCTTATGCGAATGGACGAGAATTCTGAACCACGGGATTTTACACTAAAAGAATATTTACAGTTCGTTAAAGAAAAGTCTTCGGAATGAAAGCCTTACCACGTAGAACGGCCTGAGAATACTTTAACGCGAGTTGGAAATGTGTGAAAGCCCATTCTACCATATCAATCTCGCCACACGTAAACGGTGTATCATTGACGATCTTTTCAAGGTGAATCTTCTTCTGCTCGGTAACTCCAATCATAGCATTATCGACTTTCTGTAACCATAGAACATGCTTCTCGTCGCGTGGGTTAAATTGTGTAATAACAGAAGTCATTTATATATAGTCTCACATATTCTTTATACTGTAATCTAAGTTCTCCCTGTACATTAAAATATCCGCTTCGCCATCTATCTCCTGCCCCGTCAGGCGAATTGATAGCAAACTATCGTATTCGAACTCGTGGCAGTAGAAATATTGTATTCCCGTCGCGAGTGTCAATATATCTAAATCTTCGTGTGTTTTATAACTCAAACTCAATAAACCATCAAAATCTACACTGTCACGTGGGATATACCCTTCTGGGGGATCAATTTTAGACATCGGTTTAGAAAGGTCTACACATGGCCACTTTCCAAACGCCCCTCTGTGCTTGGATAGGTATTTCGCGTACACACGAGCAGTCTTAAAATATTTAAAGCATATGAACCGTGGTATAGCTTTGGTGTCAAGAATTGTAGACGCACCCGTTTTCTCGAGTGTTACAAAATAAAAATCCGTCATGCATACTATTTATAGGATTAAAAACCTTAATATACTGTATATGCAATTCCCGAAAACCCCTGGACAATGTACATATTTAAGGTCCATCCAATCTCCCAAACCAATTATCATCGCAACCGGTCCCGCAGGCTCGGGTAAGACTTTACTCGCATGTCAGGAAGCTTCAATAAATGTAGCTAAGCGCCGTTATGACAGTGTCATCTGTACACGACCTATCGTCGCAGCGGGTGAAGATTTGGGGTATTTGCCTGGAGATATGGATAGTAAGATGGAACCATGGACAGTTCCCATGATCGAAGTTTTTGAACATACACTTTCACACGGCCAGCTTAATTCCCGTGTAGTAATTGAACCACTTGGGTTTATGCGCGGTCGTACGTTTAAAAACGCCTTTGTCATTGCGGATGAAATGCAGAATAGTACACCCAGTCAAATGAAAATGCTTCTCACACGTATTGGTGATAATTCTAAAATGATCATACTCGGGGATTTACAACAGAGTGATATCGAAACCCGTAACGGTTTAGAAGACATTATCGATCGGATCGATTGCGTTGACTTGGAGTATATAGAACACGTAAAAATGCTTGATGAAGATGTTGTACGCCATCCATGTGTCGCTGAGATATTAGGGCTTTACATATAAATATACGTGTTCCGGTCGAGCTATAGGATCATCATATCCAAGCTCCTTTATAAATCTGTGTACATTGTTATGTTCTGTAAAGTCATGTATTTCTACCAAAATTGACGGCATGTGTTGCTTGATAGTCTCTATAGCACCTTCTAATACATGTAGTTCGTGTCCTTCAACATCAATCTTCATGATTGAAGGTGTGCCTTTATATACATCATCCAGTCGTTCACATTTAACCGATAAACCCTTTCCTTTTATATCGGGAGCGTGGTGAAAGCTCGTACCTCCATAATTTATTTTATCAACTGATTGACACCCACGACTAGGTAAATGTATTACATCGTCACGTTTTTCATTTGATAACGCGCATGTATATACATTTATCGGATGTTTGGTTTGATTTTGTTTTGCATTTCTCGCGACTAATGGGTGAAATACAGGTTCAAACGAACTCACGGGGCCGTAATCGGAAAACATCAACGTATTATATCCGATATTCGCACCGATGTCTAAAATATCGGTACCCTCTTTGTAATGCTTTGATACATCGGCCCTCATCCACCCGTCCCATTCATACCCCAACGCTATAGTAGGTCCTATATATTCATCGTTAGCAATAACGGATACTACATACTTTCCATTATTGATATCGACAAGATCTATTTCCATGATATTTAAAAATGACATTAATTCTTTAAATGAGCAATCTCGCACTCGGATCAGTAATAGTCGTCCACTTGGGGCGCCAGATTTCAGAAATGAGGTAATCGCTATCCTTTCCGAAGTTTTGCCAGAAAATGTTCCTGTACATTGCCTCTTCTTTCGTGAGAGGAATATTATACCCGTTCGCTCGCTCGACAATCATCCGAAACTCTTTGGGTGATACATTTTTCTCCGCATACGTTTTTATAGTGTCAACCCAGTTGGTACCTACAGCGTCACTCATACCATCTTTTCTACGCCATAAAATATCATCGGGGAGATACCCCATGAAGAGGGAACGTAGAACATTCTTTTCGATCGTGTGCATTTTGAATTTTTGGTTTATTCTCATACATACATCGATGAACTGTTTGTCCAGGAAAGGTACGACTAGGTCAAGACCGTGCGCACTCGCACACCTATCAGCCCTCAACCCATCAAACTGATGAATGAGTTTAAGTCTGCGCATATTCTCGTGTGCGAATTCAATCACACCGGGTGCGTTGTGGAAGTAAAGATACCCACCCAGTAACTCATCCGCACCTTCACCAGAAAATATGTAGCGACAGTCAGTCTTTTCCTTGATGTATTTGCACAAAAGCCACATAGGCGTACTCGCCCGAATGGTTGTCGTATCGTACGTTTCAGTAGACTTAATGACATCCGCGATGGTGCTGATACCCTCATCCGTCGTAAACGTTACTTCAGTGTGATCTGTGTCGAGATATTCGGCCACCTTTCTTGCAGCCTCGAGATCGGGACTACCAACGAGACCAATCGAAAACGTTTTAATCTTACCGAGTTTCTCAGAGGCGATAGACGCGATAAGACTGCTATCAAGACCACCGGATAAAAGGAACCCTATATCTCTTTCAGTGTTGTCGAGGCGTGTATGTACGGCATCAATAAGTGTCTGCTTAATATCCCTCACGGGTAGATACCGACCCGACGTTACGTTCCAGTACGCATTATAGTAACATACGAAATCATCAATATACGAGTCGTATACGTAACCCGGTGGAAAAACGTGGATTTCAGACCCCAGTGAAAGTAAAGCCTTGGCCTCACTCGCAAACGCGATTGAATTCGTATCGTAACGAGTATAAAACAAGGGACGTACACCGACCGGGTCCCGCGCCGCGATCACTCTGTCACCGGTCGTGTACACCATCGCAAAATCACCGTTAATCTTCTCAACTGTTTTCATTATCCCGTACTTGTTAATCATCGGTAATAAGATCTCACAGTCACTATTACCTTTTTCATCACCCGTTCGAAAGTTTTTGTGGTTGTAGATTTCACCATTACAAACGAGCATACTCTTATTCTGAATGAATGGTTGCATGCCAGCGTCTGTCAAGTCGTTGATAGCTAAACGATAAAAGTCCATCTGACACTTTCCCAGTGTCACAGTCCTAAAATCATTCGGACCTCGATGTGTTAGTAGCTTAGATGATACATCGACGGTGCTCCCGAAAAGTGTAAATATACCACACATAGTATCACGTCGACTAATTATTTTAAGCTGTATTAAAGTTAACTCGCGCGTGTAATACATATGTTCTCCATCACACACAAACCCGCATTCACGATTTACAACACGAAAAAAGAACAAGAACCTCCCAAGAAGAATAAGAGACATTGGCGTCAATACTCCACCGGTAGCTCGGAAAGACCGCGCGTAAAATTTGCTATGAGCCCTAAGCCAAAGACGCTGATGAGGGATCGTGTCATAGAACTAGAACTTGAAGTAGAGAAGTATAAGAAGATTAATTCCAAACTGAAAATGATCGCGGGGTGGAATGTCCGCGCATCTAAATCTGCACTTCGAGATTCGCAACATATTCTTGAAATCATCGAAGACCTATACGGGGATGAGGCTGTTGAAAAGCAGGTTTCGATCCTAGACTAATTTAAGTGCTTTCTGCATACAGCACTATACATATCACTCCCACCAATAAGTTCCAACTCTGTATTACTCACCATACGTTTTGTGAATGGTCCGGGAGTTCCATCTTTACACTTCATACACAGTGCTGAAAGTTTCGTGACCTCCGACGCGAGTGGTATACACTCGATCAGTTCACCAAATTTTCTCTGCGACGAGTCTCCATCAAGACCTGCGATGAGTACGCTCTTACCTATACATAATGAACACTCGATAAACTTTTTCAGGTCGGGGAAGAATTGCGCTTCGTCTATGGCTACTATGTCAGCACTATCATACTCGGTCTTGTTAATTAAATCGAAAAGCTTCATGGTCTTGAAACATTCGAACGTTACGTTATCATGTGATTTTAATACTTCATCCGGGGATCGAGTATCTTTCGCAGAATTTATCACTATTATTTTTTTTCCAATAACTTTGTATCGTTTGAGTCTCCGAATCATTTCAGAAGTTTTACCCGAAAACATATTTCCCATAATAATTGACAACCCCATCGACTACTAGATTTATAAAAGTTTTTTTATATTGGTTTTGAACACAGATATAAATAATTTACTACTAGTAGATGAAGGTTCATATTGTTGGGGCAGGTCCTACAGGTATGTCCATCGCATGGGAACTAAAAAAATATACTGATCATGATGTCGTCATGTACGATAAAAAAACATCAGCAGGTGGTTCATGGTGGGAACCTTCTATCGATACACGTGATCTACATGCACACAGGATAGTATTTGATCGCGCATTCATCAATACGAATAATTTATTCAAAGAAATGGGGATTAAATGGGACGACATATTCCAGAAAGCTGAATCTACGAGTGGACCCGTTATCAAAAAGTATCTTTCAGGGATGGATTATTTGACCCTCGCATCACTCGCTGTCAAGGTGCTTGCGATGCCATGGAAATATAAGAAAGTATCACTCAAAGATGCGATCGGCCCCCTGTCTGAAAATGGTCGGAAACTAATGGAAGCTGTAACACTCGTCATAGATGGAGTACCTTGGGATGTCATGACAGCTTATGAATTTGTTAAAAGTTTTGATCATGTTGGTCTGTCTAACGCCTACACACAACGGGGTTCGGGTAAAATCATGTCTGATGCAATGCAAAACGCTCTTATCGAACAGGGTGTCCATTTTAAATTTGGAAACGAATTGAAGGACGTCATCTATCGCGATGATGGATTTACGGCACAATTTAAAAGCGGTGAAGTTATCGAAGATGGAATACTCGTATTGTGTCTCGATAATAGCCCGGCAATAAAGTTTGTCAAGGATAATTGGGGGGATGACGCGGTGGATAAGATAAGTCCGAGTACATACGGCGCTATTAACGTCATATTAGAATATGATGAAGAAATTTCGATTGCGAGTGATTTACAATACATAATAGATACTGATCTACACATTCAACCAGTGGTCCTTGCAGATAAGAAAACGATATCGTGTGTTATTTGTGATTTAACTCCAGAAGTACTTCGCATGGATGAAGATACACTCGTATCAAAAGTTATCGAACAACTTGACATTACCAAACCCACGACTATACGGATTGGATGGGGCGCAGAATGGAACGGAACTAAGTGGGTCTTCGATCAATCGTCTGGTGTTCTAAATCCTAAAGGTCATATTCCATTTTTCGGGAAATCAAAGACAGTCGCCATGTGTGGTATGATGTCATATAGACATACACCATATTCCAGTATCGAAGCTGCCGTTGAAGTGGGGCGACGGTTCTGTCATGAAAAATTTGGAACACGGGGTCCAAGTAAACCTTTCATGGTGACAGACGTACTATTGTTGTTTGTGGTGTTACTCATCGCAGCTTTAAACAGGGATCGTTTTAAATAACCTTAACGTATACCGGTCTCTCAGTGCGTATAAATATGAGAGCGGTCTGTAAAATTCGACGTGCGAACCTCGTTTTTACGTATATCGTACTATCTTCGATGTACCGCCTCGAGTGCTGTCTATGTTCATCCAAAACTTTTTTCACGGACAATACTCGACGAAGTGATATGTTCTTACACTTCGTCGCGTCAATTTCCAGTTTTACTTTTTTATTGAAAGCCCATGTTCGCGTGAAAAACACGTCTAAGTGTTCGGGTGTCATGGCATCCGTCATTTTTAATTTATGAACCCAGATCATCATACTCTTTCTTGAGTTTTTTTAATCGCTTTAATTCCCGTGAAAAATCAATTGCACACGCCACTGCAAGACTACCACAAAATATAGTTGTTCTGACACCTATATCCATATCTTAGGTGTGTATTTTTTCTTTGTGGATAATAAGTCATGAATGCGAATCGCGAGAAGCGAAAAAAAATAGAGAATGAAATTCGTTCAATGAAAAGGAAACTTTTCAACGCTGAAAACAATCTACAAAATTTGAATAAGAACATCAAGAACAACTCGAACAAAAATAAAAATGTCACGACATGGATGAATGCTAGTATGATGGCTGGTAATAAAAAGAATATAAAACCCACCAAGAGAGCTTATATCAAAAGTGATGTTAAGAACGGTAAGATCACCACGGTTTATAATAGAAACGGGTTGAAATCATGGCTGGCTGCAGCGAACAACACGAAAATAAACGCAAAGAGAGGTAGTCCTCTCACTCGTAAACCGTTCGGGTATAAAAATATCAAGAAGTACCCACCGAGACTCGTTGTCAGGATGAAGAAGTAAGATTTTCTCAGTAAAAGATAAGATGTCCCTGAGTGATGCAGCCATCACCAAGAAGGTCGGGCAACTGCGTAGAACAGAAGGTAAGATATATGCACCACTCAAATATTTCAGGGGGCTTACAACTCTCGGGGAAGTTGAGACGCGTTATAAGAAGATGCTCAAGCGAGACTATAAAGGATTCAAGACGGACAAGGGACAAAAAACTAAGACTTCCTCCTACACCCAAAAGTTTAGGAAAATGTATCCGGGAGCCAAATCCCTCCCTGAAATTGCTAAGGCTACTAAGATTCCTCTAAAGACTGTGAAGACCATCTACAATAGGGGTCTCGCTGCGTGGAGAACCGGGCATCGTCCGGGAGCCTCTCCACAAGCGTGGGGGTACGCGAGGGTTCATAGTTTCGCCACTAAGGGGAAGACGTATTATACGGCGGATAAGGATTTGAGACCCTAATCCATCTCATCGATTGTGGGACCCTTCACCTCCTGACACGAGGTCAAGAGGTCAGTCAATTCTTTCTGTTTATGTTCAATCTCATCAACTTCTGCAGAACGGTTGTTGTCAATCCATTGGATAGTCTCGTCAACCTTTTCCCGAATCTTCACCTTGTTATCCTCACTCAGTGTACACTCTTTACCATCAATCATATTACGCATACCATAGGCTGACGTTTCCAATCCATTCATAGCAGTCACCTTCTTCTCGTACGCCTGGTCTTCCTCCTTGTACTTTTCGGCATCTTGGACCATGCGTTCGATCTCTTCCTTGGATAGGCGACCCTTATCGTTCGTGATAACAATCTTCTCCGATTTTCCAGAAGCCTTATCCTCAGCCGTCACATTCAGGATACCATTCGCGTCAATGTCGAAGCATACACTAATCTGTGGAACACCACGGGGTGCGGGTGGGATACCAGAGAGCTCGAAGGTACCGAGTAGATGATTGTCCTTGGCACGAGCACGCTCACCTTCGTACACTTGGATAAACACACCGGGTTGGTTGTCCGAATACGTCGAAAAGACCTGCTCCTTCTTCGTTGGGATCGTCGTGTTCCGCTCGATGATCTTCGTCATGACACCACCGGCAGTCTCGAGACCAAGAGATACCGGGGCAACATCCAGAAGCAAAAGATCCTGGACGTTATTATTGTCAACACCCGAAAGGATAGCAGCCTGAACCGCGGCACCATAGGCAACAGCTTCATCAGGATTGATACTCTTGTTTAGTTCTTTACCATTGAAGAAACTTGAGAGCATCTGTTGAATCTTGGGAATTCTCGTCGAGCCACCAACCAAAACAACTTCATCAACCTTCGACTTGTCCATCTTCGCATCTCGGATGACCTGTTCGACAGGTTCCATACACTTTCGGAAGAGGTCGGCATTCAGATCCTCGAAACGAGCTCGAGTGATCGACGAATAGAAGTCGATACCCTCGAACAACGAATCAATCTCAACTGTTGTCTGTGAGGTCGACGACAGAGTACGCTTCGCCCGCTCACAAGCTGTGCGAAGACGACGAAGAGCTCGTGCATTTCCAGAGAGATCCTTCTTATGTTTCCTCTTGAATTCTTCGGTAAAGTGACGGAGGAGGCGCGCATCAAAGTCTTCGCCACCGAGATGTGTATCACCGGCGGTCGCCTTCACTTCGAAAATACCACCTTCGATGTTCAAAAGTGAGACATCAAAGGTACCTCCACCAAGATCGAAGATGAGTACAATCTTATCTTCATCCTTACTCTTATCGAGACCGTAGGCGATGGCAGCAGCTGTAGGTTCGTTAATAATCCGAAGACAGTTGAGACCCGCAATGGCTGCGGCATCCTTCGTAGCCTGTCTTTGTGAATCGTTGAAGTACGCAGGAACAGTGACAACCGCATCCTTCACTGGTTTGCCAATGAAAGACTCGGCAATATCCTTCATCTTCGTAAGTACCATCGAAGAAATCTCCTCCGGTGAAAATGTTTTCCTTTCACCACGCGATTCAACATTGATCATAGGCTTGTCATCTGGTCCAGTGACAACCTCATACGACCAATCTTTCATGTCATCTTGGACCTTTTTATCTGAAAATTTACGACCGATAAGACGTTTCGCATCGAATACAGTATTTCTGGGATTCATAGCAGTCTGATTTTTTGCGGCGTCACCGATGAGACGCTCATCATCTGTAAAAGCTACATAAGATGGTGTCGTGCGGTTACCCTGATCGTTTGAAATGATTTCTACACGGTCATGTTGCCAGACACCAACACAAGAATACGTAGTTCCGAGATCGATACCAATTGCTTGAGACATGTTATGCACTACATAGACACTAATTCTTTAAAATAATTTAAATCTATTTATTGAATTGGATACAGCCGGTAAAAAATGCAAGTCACCTAGACCGAATACACGAAGAAATACGTGTTTTTGAGAATTTCAATAAAAGGATAGACCATTTAAGACGATATTATTGGGTATTATATGAAAAAACGCTCTTCACCACGCTTTATCCTAAACATGTGATCATACGTGTGAAAGAGAATCGCTGTGAGAAGTCCCACAGACACGACAGCTCGGTTCATCTTGCGGACAGACCACGCATAGGTTAGAATTAATATAAGAAGAGTGACCTGAATAAAAGTCATCTTTGGCATGACGAAACGGGTCTCAACAGTTTTAACATCTTTTGTGGGTTCTGGTGTGTACTTTTCCATTCGTGGGTAACCGGGCATTTTTTATTTTATATGAAGAAAATAATGCGAGAACTCTCGTTAGTGGTAATACTTCTTGTTCTATACGATTATTTCAAGTCACCGATAGATTTGTTATATTTCCAGAAACCACTCAGACCATTGATAGGTATGAGAAATACACTCACCGATCTCATACTTCATAAACCAGAATATAACACACTGGACTACCCCGGGTTATGGTACGTGAAGGTGAATTACGATCGGATTTTATATGAATATGAAAAAGGAATTATAACTGCAAGAAAGAAATATTTTCACGATCTTGACCATTGGTTCGATAACAATGAAGGGTATTATTATTACGACGTCAAAGATTTTCCCGTCATTCAGAATATTATTGATGAGGTTCCATGTGTAGATAAAGAAAGTGCCAAATTCGCAGTCATAGAAGGACCCATGACTATAGCACCTCATCGAGCAGAAAGTAATCTTTTACTGAGATACCATCTCACGATGAAAGGTGGCGGCGATTGTATTCTCTACACATCAAACGGTATGCATAAACATGAACCGAGGAAAGATTTACTCTTTGATCATTCTCGTATTCATAGTCTCGACAAACGAGGAGATCAAAAACGGGTAGTGCTTATTTTAGATGTTCATAGGTTTAATAGTTTGTTATGACAACATGGGTAGTATTAATCTCATCACCTACACGATTCGAGTGGATTTTAAACGCATATTTCTTATGGTACTCACGCTTAATATACGGACCGTATAACTCTTCGATAAGTGGTGTTTTACCTATCACCATCATACAACGCGCTTTCGATTTTTTAAAGCAATCTGCAAGTTTATGTTGCTCCTCTTTACCAAATGAACAATACCCATAATCTGTAAACTCACTATCATATGGCGGGTCAAGAAATATAAAATCCTTGGGATCATTACACATATCGAACACTTCTTCAAACCCTTTCTTGTGTATATCTGTACCCTTGAAGACCTCTTTATACTTTTCATCCTTCAATTCCTCGTAATTAAATGTCTTGTAACGCCCATATGGAATATTGAACTTACCGCTTTTATTATACCTCAACATACCCCGAAAACACGTCTTTCTCAAATAGAAAAATCGCTTCGCGTTATCTAGGGGTGTCTCAACCTTGAACTGATCGCGTACCTTGTAGTAGGCCTCGTCAGTGTTGGGATTTTCATTTAAAAATGCGTGAATATCATCACCCTTTCCATCCTTCATCGCTCTATAAAAATCAATGAGTTCTTCGTGTACATCTGAAATAACGGCACGTTTCGGTTCAAGATGGAAAAATACCGCTCCACCCCCGAAAAATGGTTCGACATAGGTTGAAATATCGTCTGGAATGAGATCAACAAACTGTTTAATCTCGTCCTTCTTCCCACCCGACCATTTAACAATCGGTTTCATTATTTAACTTGTGGTTAGCATCTTTAAGCGTTTTCAAATCTACCAGGGTTGCAACCGCGTCGCGTTCTTCGTTTGGTATATCTTCTTCGATGAGACAATCAACGATGAACCGGATCCATTTTTTATATTCATCTTCATCTTCAAATGGACACGCAATATTCAAAATATTGAAATACTCTTGAACTGACAATACATCGACGTCACGCTCGGTATAAAAGCTAACATGTTTTGATTTATTCAACGTATCTGAAGAAAAATGTCGAAGGGCTGTGATATACCCTTTACAATTCTCCTCACGCATGATACATTTTACTTTCTCCGCAGTCTTACTACGTTTTTCAGAATCCAGTTGTAGATTCGATTTTAATTCCGCGTATACTTTTTCAGTCTTACCATTCTCCAACGTCCTATAAAATAAGTGGTCACGTTCCTTCTTACCCTTCGCATTGGGTGGCTTGATATCAATCCACGAAGATGTAGAACTAATATATATACGAAGTAAATCTTCAATTGAAGTGCCGACCCTGATAGACTGCGACTGAGTAATTCCGATATTCACGAGTGTATTGATGGACTCATAATTATCATGCGATTTCTTGGGTCGTTTCTCCTTGAAATAACCTGACGTGATGCGTTGAAGTGTACCCATTATTCTTATGTAATGAAGGTGCATCTATTACTTAAGTATAATTAAAGATTATAACGTACATAAATATATATGCCGTTTTCACTCACTTTCAATATCCCAAATGTACGAGCTGTAAAAACGCGCGCGATCAAAGACCCCGCTCAGTATGACACGGAAATCAACGTTGCACGTGGATTTAAACCCCCTACTGTGAATAAACCCACTTCCAAGTCTAAGGTTAGGGTGGAAAAAGGAATTACATACGACCCCGATCAGTATGACCCCGATGAAAATTTAGAGAGACATTACAGGGGTAAGACAAATTAATTACATATCACGTCGAGTTTGAAATTCTTGTCGAGCTTCCCTAGACGTATTTTATTATCCGCGATAAGCCGCTTGATAGTTACTCCAATCTCAAGATTATCCTTGCAATATTGTTCGACTTTGGGATCGTTGGGCAAAGTAGGCATGAATGCCATGAATGTTACCATTTTCTGAGACATCGAGAGAGACTTGTCTCCCATGACACGCTTCATCGGTTCAGGAATGTTATCAATATTCATTATATTCATTGCAGCCAAAATCTTTAATTGCACTTAAGTCGTGAAGTGATATCGTGAATGTTATCATTTCACAATGTCTTCCGATATGAACTCCCGCTCCATCACCGATTACATCCTCAAGCTCGAGAAGCTCAACGAAGAGTCTCGCACCAAGATCGAACAGCTCAAAAAGCTCTTCATCAAGGAGAACACAGATAAGATCAATGCTCTTAACGCTCTCAACGAGTTCAAGTATAAGACCAATTGTCTATCCAACTCCAGCTATACCAACTCCACTGCCCGAGTTTGTAATAAGACACCTTACTGCAAAACCCGCGAAAACGCCGGTATCGTTGAACGCCTTTTGGAGTTGGGTGAGATGACTTCCGATTTCCATAAGACCGCTGCGTACCAGGGAGCAGCTGATACGATCGCTGATCTCGATTATGTGATTGAAAGCGGTGAATGTGTGCGTCATCTCAGGGGTATTGGTAGGGGTATTTCCACCAAGATCGATGAGTACCTCGACGAGCAGGACTCCGATTATGAAGAATCTGAATGTTCTGACACCGAGTCGATCGCGTCCACTGAGAGCCACGTCGATACTCACTCACCTAACCAAGGTATCGCGGATATGCTTTACGCACACGCGGAAAAGACTGAGGACAAGTACAAGTACAAGGCCTACGTCAAGGCTGCTGACACGATTTCTAACCTGGACTATGCGATTACTAGTGGTGAAGAAGCTATGAAACTTCCTGGTATTGGTAAGAGCATCGGGAAGAAGATTGATGCATTCCTTGACGACGAGGATGATGACTTTCACGTGAAATTCCACACGAATGTGATCATTTCTGACGAACTCTCTAATCTCGCCACACTTGAAGAATGTGTCGGGGCCAGTGAATGGAAGGTCAATGCGTACAAGAATGCGGCTAAGTTGATTGACACCCTTTCATACGAAGTCTTGAACGGTACCGATCTTATGAAATTTGATGGTATCGGTAAGGGTATCGCACAGAAGGTTGACGAGATCATCCAGTTTGGATCGACGAGACGTGCACATGAACTGAAGCAGGCTAACCCCGACAAGTGTAACTAAACCCATGTTGCCGGTGGTTTGTGTCGTGAAGCCTTAGGTTTTTTAATGTGTGTGAGTTTGAATAATAGCCACCCATAAAATAAAGCCACAGGGACCATTTTAATATTACAACTTTTTATATGAAGACGCATTTTCGTATTCTTCATCTACCGTGATGTCATTATACTCTTTCTCCTCCGTGTCATAGAACGTCTCACTATCCCCAATCATCATCTCCCTCACAGTCTCATATAATACGGTGGTGAGTGCGAATTTATAAGCGAGAAAACCCACGAAGGTTGCTCCATAATCAAAGTCAAATGCGAAAGGTGCGTTATTCCACGACACTTCAAAAGCGGCGGTACATAGTGGTGCCAAAAACTCATTTTGAATTGCCGACTTTTCAAATCTGTCAACCCTATCAGATAGAAGGGTCACATACGCATACGACGCGACAGCTCCCAGTGTTACCGAAACGCCCTGGTCTGCACCTTGTGTGATGAAATATGAAGCACTCAGGGCAGATCCATACCCAATCGTAGACTTCTTTAGAGTTGTCTTGAGGCGACTATAGTCAGTGGGTACGATTGGCTTGGTGAACGCGTAAGTGAGGGACATTCTATACGAAAGTCACTTAAAATCTTTATCCGAGTTAACATTAGGAATGCCGTGCCAACTATGCCGCAAGAAGTGTGGTGTTCCCATCGATTGTAAGTACTGCGAAGGAAGTTTTTGTCCGAGTTGTATCAATTTGACAAAGCACGATTGTCAGGGTGCGGATATCAAGAAGATGAAGCAGCGACAGGAGTTGAGAGAACAGACTGCGTTTGAACCACCACCGAAGTGTGTGAAGATTTGATCACATCTTTATCTCTAGTGGAATGGAGTTCATGATTTTTTCACTCGTTTTAACGAGTTTGTACTTTCCATCTGCGTGAATTCCATCTTCAATTAATTTTTTAAATGTCCCTACATCCATACTATCTACACCCTTATCATAACAGTGTGCAAAATTATAAACCTTATTCGCTACGAACTTTTCGTCTCCGAATGACGAGAGATGCCAACCAGCATTCTTATAGTGTGGGACACTCCACCGCATCTCCCTCATTTTTTGTGGTGATACCTGCATCAACACTTCCTTCGTGGTGATGACCGTACCGAACCATGGTTCAAGTTCTTGGATATAATTAAAATTGTATTGAAATGCAATCATATTATATGAGCACATCGGCACATTAGGTGGTAATCGTAGGGCTGTTCTATTCGGAATTTCGTCTACATCCGACACCATGACAATGTCGTCATCTTGGAATTCCAACAAACCCCTCGCGATACAATTTCTTTGAAAGTTTTCCCGAACCCATGGATCTTTATCAACAGGGTTGTCTCGTATAATTACATGTATAATCTTGTCCGACCATTCTTCGAAATCTTTTTTGTTTTCTTCAAAGAATAATTTTTTTTCTTCGCCACGATGCGTGACAGTCGACTCTACCAAAACAAATTTATCTACAACACTGTCAAGATATCTCAAACGCTTTTTTAGAATGTCGAGTTCGTTATAAAAAATAAAACAATCTATAAGCATATGTTAATCCATCCTTCTATCCTTTAAGTCTATCTTCACGATCGAAGAGTGTTCAAATCCAGATGCATTTTGTATCTTATTTTTCATACAGAATTCGCGAAGAGCGTTTGAAACATCACTCCCAGATCTACAGTCGTGACACAATATAATTCCGTCCCTTTTCATCTTTGGTAAAACTGTATTCAGATCCTTTAGAGCACCTTCGTATGAATGGTCACCGTCGATAAAAGCAAGATCTATACTCTCATCTCTATGAATGTTGAGTGTATACGCACTATCACCACGAATAGGGATGATAATATTCTGCAGGTTATTGTTCAACACGTTTTCATAAAACGTAAAAAGGTAGTCATCGGCTTTAGGTGGAGGGTCGGATTCTTTCGTTAAATTTTCCATATTCTCGAGCCATATATCATGACAGTACACAGTCGAACCATGCTTACTTGACAGGCCAGCGAGAACCCCACTACACCCCAGGTAACTCCCAGTTTCTACATATTTACTGTTCATGGGTAGTTGGATATAATGGTTCAAGAGTACATTGGTGTCAGCCTCATTCAATGTTCCCTTCACACCATTGACATGCGTGTATGCCATGCCGTCCTCGGTAACTTCGAATTTTAGATCCATTATACTAATATTCATTTCAGACCTTTAAGTGGCTGATATAAAAAAAATATTTCCTAATAATAAATGTCAGACCCTCGTATTAAAATGGGTGGAATAGCCGTACTTGTTATTCTCGGCGCTTTATTCGTCGCGATTTCATCCGTTGGTATCGGTCGGTATAATAAGTGTGCCGATATCCAGGGGAATGCCAAGTATGAAAACCGGAAAATATTCCTTTCTCAACTCCTCACAATCATGATTACCATACCCGCGACTATCGCGGCTATGCCTCTTCTCAATAAGTTAGCGGGTTCCTCTAAGAGCTCGGCTCCCCTACTTGCCATGTTGATGGGTGTCGCCGGATTGATCGTGTCTGTGTTCACATTTCAAATTGTAAACAATGATACACCGTGTGAAAAGGTCCCAACTGAGAAGAATGTCGCGATCGCTGGTATGGTTATATCTATTATAGCGATTTTGGGAAGTGGTGGCGTGTTGTTCTATACGAACAAGAACTCCATCAATGCCATCCGTGCTAGGATGACCCCTAGCGCCGTAACACCCGTCAATCAGGGTCTTACCCCCGCGTAATTGATTTAAAAAACATATAAGAATACAAAGTATGCAACTTCATGAGGCTACATATTTAGTTTGTATGCTTATCGTCCATGTTGTTCGTAACGTGGGTAAAATAACATTCGAAGATAAATTAAAAGTTCTTCAATTTTGTTTTTCTCTACTCCGTTCCATCGATTTAAGTTCGTACAAGATAAACAATTGTACACAAAGACTTACAATCGAATACCCGACCGAGTAAAAATCATCTATTCGATATTGATGCAATAACCATAGTACACTAGCCAGTATACTAGAATATATGAGAGGGAATGTCGTCGGGTCGATTTTCACCTGTTTAACTGTATATACACTATATATCATCTGTAAAATACCGATCCCGATCGCAGAATACGCGAGTATTTGCCCATTCTCGTTATTCATTTATATAATTAAAGATTTTATTCTCGATATATATAAATGGAAACCATTTTGAAAACCTACGCCACTAAGTCTAAGGATAGCGCTCTCATCGTTAATCGCATTGAACGTCTCATCGCCAAGTACGGTAAGACGGGTATTAACAAGGAAAACTTGTGTGGCCTCGTTTCCACCCTGATGATGGATGTTCAGAAGATCAAGGGTCTGACCGGCCCCGAAAAGAAGGATCTCGTTATTGATCTCATCTACTCTGTTATCGAACAGATCGATGCAGGTGATCAAGATTCCGAACTTGAAACTGTTTTGAAAACTATGGTACCACCCATGATCGATAGTTTCTCGGTCATGTTAAAAGTAAATAAGGCCTGTGGTTGTGTATAATACAGAATGAAATTTCCTACATTGGAAACGATGGTAGCCTATGGTATTTACACCGTGAAGGACCTGATACTATATTCACACAATAAACTTCGTAAACGTCATATCATACCTCTAAACGAGTGTAACCATTGTTCGTTTGTATTTTCAGGTGATACTTGCGGAAATTGTATCATGGCTTCGGTTTGATCACCAGGCCAAGTACGGTTTCTAAATTATTTTGATCTCTTTTAAGCGTTTTCTCACGTTTAAGGCGCAGTGGTTCATTCGTTCCCACTGCTCCTTTTATTTCGTACAACTTCGCTACGTTTTTCACTTGTGGAATTGTTATTTCAACCTCGGGTTCTTCTATGATTTCTTCGCGTGGTTCATCATCTATCAATACATTCGATCTGAATTGTTCTATCGTATGCGTCCCCCCAAATTCTATGAGCGTCTGTCGTTTAGGTGCACATTGTATAGACCCTCTTTTACCGAATAGATGTCTACGCATCATCACCATATTACCACATATTATACCCCCTCTTGACAAACCATACTGTTCAAGTGCATATGTTTTCATGCAACTCCACGAACAAAATCTTCCACTCGTGACGTATTTCTTACGCCTGTCGTCATACTTCAGGGGGAGTCTCAATGGTTCATTTTCAAAATCGTGGCAACACCACCAACACCATAACATATTTACATATATTCCGATATTAGTCTTTAAGTGACGATTTTTTTTGTCGTATAATATCATAATAGACCATGGCACTGGGAAAAATGGCACCTGTTGTACTATTTTTTCTATTGATTGTTATAGTCGTCGGTCTCTATTATCTGAAAAAGAAAAACACTGATAATAAAAAAATTGAAATTTATGATTCTATGCTTGGTCAACTTATCACTACGACAAAAAAGGATGCTGCCAAATCGGGAGACGTAGCTGTATTATCTAAACCAGGTGATATATCTATCGAAACTGAACAAGAAGTTAGGGATCGTATAGATAAAAAATTCACAGATTTAGAAAGTCAAGGTGGTTTGGATGACATCGGTATGAATAAAACATCTCTCATTGACGCTATCAATGAAGAAATAAAACAACAGTGTGCATTTCCTAAACATGTGACACTTGGATGTGGAACTAAGTACATCGAAGACCCTGATAGCGAATATGGATGCTGTATGTTGAAACCCGGTGAAGATGCAGAAGCGAGTACCGTCGAAATGGCTAAACAGGCAGCCCTCGAACTCGGGGCATCTGTCATCGTAGGTGCCGTACTCGAAAAGGCGGTAGCTAAAGCGATCGGTGTAAAAGCGGCTAAACCCGCCGCCTCTAAAGCCGCTAAAAATGCGGCTAAGAAAGTTGTTTCAGAAGCAACTGAAAAAGCTGCCAAAGAAGCTGGCGAGAAAGCTGCTCAAAAAGCTGCGTCACAGGGTTTAGGTGAAGCTGGTCAAAAGGCTGCGAGAGAAGCTGCTGAGACCGGTATTAAGAAAACAGCGAACAAAGCTGTGCAAAAGGTCGCGACGGAAGCGGCTGAAGAAGCCGCGGAGAAGGTTCTAAAGGAAGCAGGTGATAAAGCTGCTCAAGAGGTTGCCGGAACTGGTGGTAACAAGGCCGCACAAGCGGCTGCGAGAAAAGCGGCAGAGGAAGCAGCTGAAGGAGCGGCTGAAAAGGCGGCTAATACGGCCGCAAAAAAGGCTGCTTCCGAAGCGGCGGAGGCTGTTGCTACCGAGGCTGTAGAAGCTGTCGCTGAAAAAGCTGCGGCGGAAACTGGTGAAATACTGATAGAGAAAGCTTCGAAAGAGGCTGCAGAAAAAGTGACACAAACAGCTGCAGAGGAAGTGGTATCCGAAGCCGCTGAAAAGGCTGCTAAAAAAGCTGCCGCCGACGCTTCAGTAGATGTTGCTGCGAAAAAGGCCGCCACAGAAGCCGCTGAAAAGGTTGCCACAGAAGCCACTGAAAAGGCTGCCGAAAAGGGCGCTACCACAGCCACTAAAAAAGCGGCTACAAACGCCGCTGCAGATTTAGCCACTAAAAAAGCTGCACAGGAAGCAGCTGAGGCGGTGGCTGAAAAAGCTACCAAAGAAGTTACGAAAGCTGCCGGAGAGAAAGTCATTAAAAAGACAGCCTCGGCGGCGGCTAAAAAGGCTGCCGCTGCCGCTGCAGCAAAGACAGCTGCCAAGGCTGCTGCTAAAAAGGCTTTAGTTAAAGCGGCCGCGTCAGGTGCAGCTAAAATGGCTGCCACTGGAGCCAAATATGCAACTATGGCCGCTGCCGGTCCACCGGGGTGGGCTGCTGCAGCTGTAATGTTAGCGTTCGATGTAATCACGATTGCGTTAGATATTATCGATGTTGACGGATATGAGACCTATACATCTCAGTCCACACTCGATAGTATGCAGAAGAAAATTGTCGCCGATGGATACAGAGCGGCGGTTGACAGCCCTGACTCGGATTGGCCGTTACTATTTCCTTTACCCGAAATACATAAAGATATATACGAGGCTGCCTCTAGTCTCATGAGTTCTAAAATGTACCAAGAGTACGTGATACCAAATGTCGAGTTCGATCCCGTTGCCGGACCCGCGTGGTCTAACTTTCTCGACAGTGTGGTAGACGCTGATTTGAATGGAACTGAACCCCCCGAATTACCAGATACTATTTTAGAATTCGGGACAGCGACACAACGCGCGTTCCATCTCGAACGTGATGAAATATTGTTCGCATATTTCCAGAAATTACTGAAAAACGCATATTATGGTGTAACTGTCGAAGAAGCGACTGCCCGTGTTACCGACGCTGAACAGGCAGAAATCGTGATGAATGCAGCACAGGCTGAGCTGGACACGGCAATTGCTAACGGCGTTACATCGGCGGCTGATATTGAGGCACTCCAACTTTCACTCGAAGAAATCACCGATGTAGATAAATACATGGAAATTTATACCATGATCGCAGATGCAAAAACCGAAGCTGATATTATTGAACTTGAACTTGCCCTCACGACAGCTACAGACGATTATATCGCGAAGAAAAAACTAATCGACGTAACTGATGGGGAACTCCCCCCGTCAGACCTTCGTGTTGTTGGCCCTGTAGGAGATCGTGACATGAGTGAGGATATTATGCTTGTACCGTCTATGAGTACGGCAATTCGCATTGGTATTACACTCACGCGAGACGGAGCTGCGCGTTGGAACACGGAAAATACACCGACATGGCTCGAAAATAACGACTTATTTAAACCACCTGATACACCTATTACATACACAGATCCTACAGCGGCAGTGTATTCAGACACGTATTATGAAATTGACCCGGCTAACCCTGGAGATGACTCCAATCCTAACATGATCGCTAAAAAGCTTGATGAGAAGATTGTTATGGGTATTCCATATGGCCCATGTGTCGCGTATTGTCTCAAAAGTCGTCAAAATAGTGGATTAGCGAGACCTGTTGATCCACAAGCACTCGGTGTTACATTCGACATTAATAATGCGAAATGTAATTTCACTCAAGGATTTTGTGATCGATATGGTCTAGAGTATAAGAATAACGATTGTAAACCTTATCCGGGTATGGGTGTCGCTGAAGCCGTCTTCGGTAAAACAATTACACGTGGCACGGCGCGAACATACAAGAGTTATGTGGTAGATAATATCGCTTCTGGTAACCCGGCCCGTATCGCGTTGGGTTTGTTGTATGCATCCACTCCAGGGGCGGTAGCTATCGTAGCCGTCGGTACGGAGATTATCGGGGAAATCTTGGACACGAAGGCTAAAAAATCACGACCCGCTAAAAAGAGATCCTGTAGCGACTATAACACGAGATATCGTGATGATGGTACGAGTTGCTGGTTAGATACGATCACCAAGAAATCGTCTATAACGAAAAAGAAACCGTGCAGTGATTGGGAAAAGAAACACGGTAAACTGCGTGATGATGGTACGAGCTGCTGGTCTGATACCTTAGCTATAAAATCATCTATCACGATCAAGAAACCGTGTAGTGATTGGGAACATAAGCATGGGAGAGGCTTACGTGACGATGGTACGAGCTGCTGGCGTGATACAATTACCAAGAAATCCAGCTTCCCTGATAAGAAATCATGTGATAACTGGTCCCATAAACACGGTAAAAATTTACGCGATGATGGCACGAGTTGCTGGCGTGACACGGTCGTTAAGAAGAGTTCGATTGCCAAGAAATATTCATGTAGTAAGTGGGAAGGAAGTGGTCCGGGTAAATACCATAAATTGCGCGACGATGGGACGAGTTGCTGGGCAGATACGTATGCTAAAAAGAGCTCCATCGCCAAGAAATATTCGTGTAACGGTCCGAACGACGAATGGAAATCGGAGAACTATAGAGATGACGGTCTCAGTTGTTGGAAAGATACATACGCGAAGAAATCTGCACCTGCGAAGAAATACGGATGCAAGGATCCCAAACTTGGTGACGGTGTAAATGCGCCGTATGGTGGGAGACTTCGAGATGACGGGACGAGCTGCTGGTTAGACGCTTATGGTAGAGGTGTAGGCGTTCTTCCTGGGTGTGCAGCTGACGAAGAGAAAAAGGGTGCACTTTGTTATCCTAAATGCAGGCCCGGGTATAACTCCAGCGCCCTTGAATGCGAGGGGTCCTGTCCGGATGGAACAAAAAGTTCCGGATTTACGTGTATAGACTCCATACACGCGTATATTCCTGGGAATAAATCGGATAAACCATGGGAAGAGGGGTTTTACCAGAGAGCCGATTGTCGCGCCGGATACAGAGATCGCGGTTCAACGTGTAATGAAGAATGTAAGCCTGGATTTACATTCCGTTCGGGTGCAGCCGGTTCGGCGTTTTGTGATAAACCCCGTGGTCGGTATTCTCGTGTCGGAGATGAAAAGCCTCTTCGAGTGTGCCCACCCGATAAACCCGACATGGATGCCGGTTTATGTTACAAGGCATGTGACGAAGGATTTAAGGGTGTAGGTCCGATGTGCCATCCTGAATCTGGTGCAGGTATTAAGAAGACCTTATTTGATAGGTACTATTGTGGACCCAACTCGAACGGTGATGGTAACCGCAAAAACATCGCTGGTGTCTGTTGGGACCAATGCAAAGGTGCAGGAACCCCGGACGCGGACAAGGATATCGGCGCCTTATGCGAGCCCAAGGGTGGTCCGGGTATTAAGAAAACGCTCATGCAGCGTCAGTATTGTGGTCCGAGTTCGACACGGCCTGGTGAGAACCGTAAGAACATTGCCGGTGTGTGTTGGGATAAGTGTAGGGAAGGTGATAAGGATATAGGTGCTCTTTGTGAACCGAGTAGTGGGATAGGTATTAAGAAAACACTCATGCAAAGACAGTACTGTGGACCTAACTCGAATGGGAAGGGTAACCGAAAGCTCATAGCCGGTGTTTGCTGGGACCAATGCCCCAAAGTCGAAGACGTGGGTGTTGAATATGATGATTTAGGGGCTTTATGCAGCCCTAAGGGTGGTCCGGGTATCAAGGTACCCGTATGGGATCGTAACGTATGCGGTCCTAGCTCGTATCAGTCTTCTAAATGTAAAACTGTAGCGAACGGTGACGTGGATGGTACAGTTAAATTGTTGAATGCGAATAAGAGTATCAACAATAAGACAGTGTTTAGAGTTGGGGTCGGTAAAAATAAACTCATAGAGAAGTTGAAGAGCGATGGGTTCACAGCCGAAATAAAGCTTGATGTCGAACAAGCTCTCAATTGCCCCGAACGAAGGAAAAATGTAGCCGGCGTATGCTGGGACCAGTGTCCCCCGTACGACGCGAATGACCCGACTGTCGGAAACAATATCAAATACACGGATATTGGCGCTTTATGCCACCCCGACGGCGGCCCTAAGCTTAAGGTACCCGTGTGGGATCGTGAAGTGTGTGGACCCAAGGCCCATCAGCCTTCCAAATGCACGGATATCGAAGATGGGAATGTTCAGGAAACATCTAAACGCCTGAAAGACGCGAAAAAGATCGATCTCGCGGGTAAATTGGAAAGTCAGGGTTTCACAGATGCAGTTAAGAGTGAGGTTAAGGAAGCACTGGGATGTCCCGAGCGCCGCAATAAGGTACTCGGTGTCTGTTGGGATGACTGTCCGGATGGCTATAAGCAGATAGGTGCAATCTGCGAACCCCCTGGTGGTCCAGGTATCCGAGTACCCGTATGGGATCGCGAATATTGCGGTCCAAGTGCGTATCAGTCGACCAAGTGTAAAGATGTGTCCGATGGTAATGTAGGTCCCACTGTTGCTCGATTAAATGACGCGGGTAACAGTGCTCTCGCTAACAGGTTAAGTGCAGATGGTTTCACAGATGCTGTTAAGAGTGAAGTTGAGACGGCCCTTAGTTGCCCCGAAAGAAGGAAAAGGGTGCTCGGTGTGTGTTGGGATACGTGCCCTCGCGCGACAGTACCCGATAATAAGGAAACTTTCAGAGAAGCTAAGCGTGTATACGATTTAAACAAACCTGCATACGATAAAGCGAAATTCGAGTATGAGCGTTGGAAGGAGATCATCGAGGGGGATGGTGCGAGTAAACCCGAACCACCACCTAGTATTAAGCGAGCGGCTCGCGGGCCAGCCGTATCCGAGCCAGGTGAAAACGCGGAGCAGAAGGCGGCTCGTCTCGAATATAATGAACTCGCGGCCGAATACAGGGGTATGAAGGAGGGAATTTTGGAAGCGTCTGGTGGTGACACGTGGATACCAGAGTTGATGATCGACGGTTTCGAAGGGGAAGGTACACCAATTTCTGAAAAGCGTGAAGCACTTGGCGCCGTTTTCGACGAACAGAGAGAGAAATTTGAACCTATTGCTGAAACGTTCGAAGCTGAAAAGTTCGCCTATAAACGCCAGATCAATTACGGATACACGGATCTAGGTGCATTGTGTGAACCGAAGGGTGGCAAAGATGATATCACTGGTGATGTCATCTTACCAGGTCCGAGAATTCATGTTCCCGCGTGGGAGCGTGAGTATTGCGACCCAGGTCAGAAGAACGTACTCGGTGTTTGCTGGGATAGCTGCCCTCCAGGATACCGTGATGACGGTGCCACGTGTAACAGTAACAGTGGATCCAAAGCTGGTAATGCTGTCAGGGACGCTATGGCAGGGGGTGGGGGTGAGAGTGTGGAAAGGGGGTATGATGCAACCGTAGACCTCGCTGATGAGGGTCTCGGTGCTGTCGATGACCTAACGGGGATTGATGCACGCGTCGCGACTAGGGGTGTTGCGGGTGTTGCAGGGGGTGTTGGTATTCAAGCGTAATTAAATCTCAGTATATATAAACTGCAATGTCGGTCGTAGTAAAAGGAGTTGTAGGCAATGTCGTAGGGGATGCTGCATCTATCGCCGCCAAAAAAGCCGCGAAGGAAGCTGCTGAAAATGCTGCCAAAAAAGCTGCGAAAGAAGCTGCTGAAAAGGCTGCTAAAAAAGCCGCGGCAGAAGCTGCCGAAAAGGCTGCGAAAGAAGCCGCCGAAAAGGCTGCTAAAAAAGCCGCGACAGAAGCTGCCGAAAAGGCTGCGAAAGAAGCTGCTGAAAAGGCTGCGAAGGAAGCCGCTGAAAAGGCTGCGAAGGAAGCCGGTGAGAAAGCTGCAAAGGAAGCTGCTGAAGCCGGTGCTACCAAAGCTGCTCAAAAGGCTGCTAGAGAAGCTGCTGAAGCCAGTGCCAAAAAAGCACTCAAAACAGGTGCAAAAGTAGCTGTGGTTGCAGGTGGAGCTATGTACCTGAGTAATGAAATCGGGAAAGAAAATGAAAAGATAAAAGAGTGTGCGTCTGCATGCTTACCCATTAATTATGATGAATTAGCATACGGAGATTTAGAAAAGTCTGATCTCGTATACGCCACGACCGAGCCCACGGATGATCAACCCGTGTGTTCGGAAGAAATCGAAGAAGACTGTGGTGAATATTGCACGAGTACGTGTAAGGATATTCATAAAACTTCCTTACTTGACAAGGTTAGTGACGCCGCAGGTCCGTTGGGGGGTGTCGTTGACGCCGCGGGTAATGTCGCAGGAGAACTCGGTGGGGCGGTCACGGATGTTATGGGAGACGCCGTAGATGAAGCCTTAGAGGCGGCTGGTCTCCCCCCACTTACAGGTCCGGATGGGCTACTCGCGAAATTTGGAACCTATTTCAAAATTGGAGCCGCTGTATGCTGCTGCCTGTGCATCGTATACATTTTGTTCATGTTTTTTTAGCTTAAAGCATATTATTCTTTATATACAAGAATGATACTTAGTATAGATGTCGGAATACGAAATCTGGCAATGTGTCAATTCGACGATACGTCCAACACAGTCATTCAGTGGGACGTATCGGGAATACCACCCGAGCATAAAGACGGTATTTACGTCTCATTATGTAAACACTTAGATGAGCGTCCATGGATACTCACGTGCGATACCATCCTCATCGAAAAACAACCCGACCGCAACAAGAAAATGGTTTCTGTCATGCACTTCTTACACGCTTATTTCGTCATTAAGGCACCTGAATCTGATACGATCATTTATGACGCGCGTTTCAAAATTCCCGACGTAGCGGGTCCCGGTCGCGCACAGTATCTCAAACGTAAGAAGACCGCCATAGAAAGATGTCGAAAATTCTTGGAAACAACCGAAACGAACCAACATTGGTTACCCATGTTTGACGTTTCGAAAAAGAAGGATGATCTCGCGGATACAGTTATGCAGGCTATTAGTTTTACAAAACGTGTCGAACCTTTACCAAAATCTAAAAAGGTTGCGAATAAAAAATTAATTCCGAGAAAACCAAACGAGAATCAAAAAAGAACAAAGTATTCAAAGTCGAACCTCGCATACATTTATAAAAATAAAGTTGAGTGTGAGTGCTTAGAAAATAATAAAAGATTCATGAAGGATCTCAAAAGATATTACCGTTCGTTGGAAGACTTGATTAAAGAAATCGAACAATAATATATCACAATGAAAAAGGTGTTAGATCATGGGTTTGTTGAACTTGTTGATCACATGCCTCAAGAAAATCTTGACAAGGCTATCGTTGACGGTGCCCGTGTGAGTTACCAAACGGGTACTAAAACAACACGTGGTGACCGGGGTCTCATCAGGTACCTCGTACGCAACTGGCATACGTCACCTCTCGAGCTCGTAGTCTTCAAGTTTCGCATTAAGGCACCCCTGTATATTGCCCGTCAATGGCTGAGACATAGAACTGCATCGGTAAATGAAATGTCTGCTCGGTATTCCATCGTCGATGAGGAGTATTATGAACCAGAAGTCCTTCGCGGACAATCCGCTGTAAATCACCAGGGTTCGGAAGGTGTCGTGGAACTAGATGACGAATTGAACCAGTCCCTATCCAATCAGTATAAACAGGCTTTCAAGGTATACGAACAACTGCTCGAAAAGGGTGTTTGCAGGGAACAGGCGCGAGGCGTTCTGCCACAGTCTACGTATACATCTTTCGTATGGAAAATGGATCTTCATAATCTCATGCATTTCCTTCAATTGAGGATGGATCACCACGCGCAGAAGGAAATTCGTGATTACGCCACGGCTATCTATGAACTGATTCAACCACTCGTACCTCTATCCATGGAAGCGTTTATGGACTTCAGGGTGAACGCTATGCAGCTCACGGGCCCCGAGATTGAGGCGATTTCCAACGGAACAGTGATCGAATCTCCCGGTGAGAACCGAGAGTTTCAGGAAAAACTGAAACGCTTAAAAATAAATCTCGACACAAAGTAAATGCTTGCCATAACGAACACAATGACCGTATTCGCTGCTGAGAAGAGGAACAAGGGATTTAAGAGGTTGAGTAAGAAGATTCAGAAGGAGCGCGAGACTGACGTGGAGAAGATCAAAGAGAAGTTCTCTGATATTTTCCGTGATGAGCAGAATCGCTTGAAGGGGTACTTCGAGGAGCACAACAAGTTGGTCAGGAAGGAGGATAAACCCAAGAAGAGCGGTAAGAAGTCTATCGACTTTTACGAAAAGTAAACCACAGGGTACAGAAAACAAAAAACATCGCCAAGGGGGGGTTGTCCCCAAACTTCTCAGCCAGTAGAGCACACACCACGCTGTACTGGACGAGCTTAATTTCCTGTTGCGTTTTGACCATAGATCGTTTCATAGATCCCCTTGACTTCTGAAGACCTGATACAGTTGTATTTATCTTGCTTATCGTTCCGGGTATCTCTGTTGTCTTCATGAATATATCCCCAACGTCAACGGATTCTATGATCTGTTGTTGAATGAGTGGTTCCAAGTACGTGAAATAGTTAAATTCCGGATCCAGTTTAAGACATATACCCTCAATAGTCGAAAAGGCTTTGGCGAGGTATACGAAACTACTCGGAACGACAAATGGTTTTTCGACAGCAAGTTGCGCAGCGAGATCATCGTTCACTATTCCAGATCCATCCAAGGTTTCTAGGTATCCTAAAATAGTTTCAAAGAAGAGTTCGATATCCGAAACATCTGAAGATGTTGGGACAATCACACCCAACTTGATCAATGTGTCGACTATACCGGCGGTATCACGCATGATTATGAAACCAAATAGTTTTGTAAACCCATCCCTGAGTTCTTCTGATAGTGGTACAAGCAGTCCGAAATCATAAAATACAAGTTGCCCTTTAGGCGAGAACCCAAGATTTCCAGGGTGAGGATCGGCGTGGAAGAGACCGTTATCCATGGTTTGAATAACATACGAGTTAATCAGAGCTTCACAAATCTTCTTCTTATTCACTCGCTTGTCTGTAATCTCAGTCAGTTTCGTAGACGGTACATATTCCATGACAATCATCTCATCGTTCGAAAACTTTTTGTACACCCTCGGAACTTTTACCCAATCAACCTCTTTCATACTTTTTCGAAACTTTATAGCGTTGTTAATTTCCTGTTTATAATCAGCCTCTCCCAACAGATACTCGATTGATTCGTCGAGAACTGAACCTGAACTATTACCAGTGTCGAAACCTATACGCTCTAAAAAGTGTACAATGTCGCGTATGGTATCCGTATCCTCTTTCATGATATCCAGAATTCCCGGACGTTTTAATTTTACAACAACTTTTTGACCGTTTTGGAGTACAGCCATATGAACCTGGCCGATACTCGCGGATTTAAATGGTACAGGGTCAAATTCTTTGAAAATATCATAGTTTACAATGGTATCGAATTCCACGGGAGGAACATTATCCTGAAGCGTTTCCAACTCTCTCGTAAATTCGGGTGGGTAGAGATCCGCTCTCGTCGAAGCGATTTGTCCTAATTTTACAAATGTCGGCCCGAGTTCGAGGAGTTCATCCTTTGTCCATCGACCAAGTTCTGATTTATTCTGTACAGTGGCATTTTTCCAAAGAAACTTACCCGCGAACTTCCAGGTTTTTACTTTCCTGGAAGTTGGCGCTGATAAATTTATTCCCAAACATAGCGCCATTGTAATATATGAGTATAAAAAATACAACGTATACATTACGTATGCCACTTCACTTCAATGCAACTGTTCATACACCGATGTATGAATATAATGACAAAAAATATATCCGTCTCACCATACCAGATGCGACTGTACGCCGTGTAGAGTATTTTCATGCGCGGAAAATCCTTACCACGCCACGTATAGATAACCCTCTCGAAGGAAATGTTCTGACGATCAAGGTTCCGTTTAGATATAGACGTGTGATGTGTAACTATGAAGGTGCACCCGTCCAATCTCTTAACAAGGGTGATGACGTCGAAGTCGACACGGACTTCATGGGGTGTTGGAACGTAGGTGAGTATAGTGGGTATTCGTGGAAATTGTCATATATAAAGTTAGTACACGCGAATACAGTATGAAACTTACCCGAACAGGGTATATTACAGGGGATACACCTGAAGTTAAAAAAGAATTGACGGTTCGTCCAATCGTTAATGCAGATTTCGGCCAGGCACCACCTTCGTTTAAGGTATTTCGAAAGTCTAAATCTGGATTATGTGTACCGAGATTTTACGGTGAACAAAAATTCGGAACACCCAAAGAAGATAACAGACCCGAACCCACTAAAATTAAAATAAAATTCAATGGAAAGCTACGTGATGAAACATTTCAAAATACTGCACTCTCAAAGGCTATCGAAGCTGGTCACGGCGTTCTTTCACTGCCATGTGGGTTCGGGAAGACGACCGTATCCCTGGCCATAGCATGTAAGCTCGGTTATCGTACGATGATTGTCGTACACAAGGAATTCCTGGCGAACCAGTGGCGTGAACGTATTCAACAATTTTGCCCGGGAGCGACTATCGGGATGGTTCAACAGAATAAAAAAGAAACAAACTGTGATTTCGTGATTGCTATGCTTCAGTCCCTATCTCTGAAAGAATATTCGTTCGGAGACTTCGACAGTATAGGAACGCTCATCGTGGACGAGGCCCATCATATATGTGCGAAAGTATTTTCACAATCACTCTTCAAAATGTGTCCAAAACACATTTACGGATTATCAGCAACTCCGAATAGGAAGGATGGGCTTACGAAAGTGTTACATTGGTTTATGGGTCCCACATTCTTTTCAGTTGAAAGAGAGAACCAGGAACAAGTAGATGTTTTCCCTCTCGAATTTAAATGTGATCGGTACGAGGATCCACCACCGTGTACGCGTTTCGGGAAATTATCTTTAGCGACTATGGTTACGGAAGTTACAGAGATACCCGAAAGAAACCGTCTCATCTTGTCAACGATTAAGGATCTTTCAAAGACAACTCGACAAATTTTAGTTCTCAGTGACCGAAGGTTCCATTGTGAGTATCTTCATGAAAAATTTAAAACGACATCGGGACTGTACATGGGTGGTATGAAAGAGGCAGATCTCGCAGCATCCAGTAAAAAACAAATCATTTTTGCGACGTTCAGTCAGGCACACGAAGGTTTAGATATCCCCACTCTCGATACGGTCATTCTCGCAACTCCTAAGTCTGATATCATTCAGTCTATCGGGCGTATCATGCGCGAGACTACTGGTAAGAAGAACAATCCACGTATTTACGACGTGGTAGATCAATGGTCTGTATTTTTTGCTATGTACAACAAACGTCTCAGGGTATACAAGCAGGGTGGGTTTAACATCTCCGGTCAATCTTCTGAAAACCCAAAGCCGGATGCATTTTCGGTTGGAAAATGTCTCGTACATATATAAGATGACCCGGTGTTCAGTCGGTAGGGCCACACAAAAATACAGAGGGAATGCTACAGGTACAGGTACAAGTCAATGGATAACAACGGGGGATGATATCTCTTATTCATTGGGTGATGTTGGCATCGGGACGACATCACCCGACGCCAACCTTCACGTGACCGGAAACGCATTCGTCAGTACAGACCTCGCTTTGGGTGGTACTCTGACGATGGGAAATGTTCTCGTCGAGGCATTACACGAACTCTCGGCTATCACAGCTACCGGTAACGTCACACCACATGTTATAGAATTCACTAACCCTACGACAGGGCTAGTCACCACAGGTAACGTCGGTATCGGAACATCCACACCTGAGTACACTCTAGATGTCGCGGGGGGTATTAATTTTACGGGTGCGCTCACTCAAAATGGAACGTCGTGGAGGTCATCTCCATGGGTAATATCGGGGAGTGATATTTCCTACACGACTGGTCGGATTGGTGTAGGAACATCTACACCCGAGGCCACCCTCCACGTTGAGGGTAGCGTCTATGCATCCTCGAACCTCAATGTAGGAGGAACAGCGACAGGAAGCGCCGCGTCAGGGGTCGAACAACAACAGAAAATTCAAGCCTCAGATGCACAGGCGTATGACTCTTTCGGTTATAGTGTATCACTCTCCCCGGACGGAAATACAGCCCTTATCGGTGCGCACTTCGAGGATACGGGTGGCGATAATGCCGGTGCAGCCTATATATTCACTCGTTCTAACGGGACATGGACTCAACAGCAGAAAATACAAGCCTCGGATGCACAGGCGTATGACGAGTTCGGTTACAGTGTATCAATCTCCTCAGATGGAAATACGGCTCTTATCGGGGCGCACCGCGAGGATACGGGTGGCGATAGTGCCGGTGCAGCCTACGTGTTCACTCGTTCTAACGGGACATGGTCTCAACAGCAAAAAATACAAGCCTCAGATGCACAGGCATATGACAATTTCGGTAATAGTGTATCACTCTCCTCGGACGGAAATACGGCCCTTATCGGGGCGCGCTATGAGGATACGGGTGGTGATAGTGCCGGTGCAGCCTATGTGTTCACTCGTTCTAACGGGACATGGTCTCAAAATCAGAAAATACAAGCCTCAGATGCACAGGCGTATGACGGTTTCGGTAGTAGTGTATCACTCTCCGGGGACGGAAATACAGCTCTTGTTGGGGCGTATGTCGAGGATACGGGTGGCGATAATGCCGGTGCAGCCTATATATTCACTCGTTCTAACGGGACATGGACTGAACAGCAGAAAATACAAGCCTCAGATGCACAGGCATATGACTATTTCGGTATTAGTGTATCACTCTCCTCAGACGGAAATACAGTCCTTATCGGAGCGAACAATGACGATACGGGTGCTACCAATGCCGGTGCAGCCTATATATTCATTCGTTCTGGTGGAACATGGACTCAACAGCAGAAAATTCAAGCCTCGGATGCGGGGTTTGATGACTATTTCGGTCATAGTGTATCACTCTCCTCAGACGGAAATACAGCCCTTATCGGTGCGCACTACGAGGATACGGGTGGTACCGATGCCGGTGCAGCCTATATGTTCATTCGTTCTGGTAGTACATGGACTCAACAGCATAAAATTCAAGCCTCGGATGCAGGGATTGATGACCGATTCGGTATTAGTGTATCACTCTCCTCAAACGGAAATACAGCTCTTGTCGGTGCGCGCTATGAGGATACGGGTGGTGCCAATGCCGGTGCAGCCTATATATTCATTCCTCCTGATAGAACTGTTCTTTGTGTGGATACGACGACTAGTAGGGTTGGTATCGGAACAACCAGTCCTTCGTCCACTTTAGATGTCATAGGGGATATCAATTTTACGGGTGCGCTCACTCAAAATGGAACGTCGTGGGGGTCATCTCCATGGGTAATATCGGGAAGTGGTATTTCCTACACGACTGGTCGGGTTGGTGTAGGAACAAGCAGTCCTGCGTACACTTTAGATGTCATAGGGGGTATCAATTTTACGGGTGCGCTCACTCAAAACGGTTCGGCTTATGGTGGTAGTGGGTGGGTAATATCGGGGAGTGATATTTCCTACACGACTGGCCGGGTTGGTGTAGGAACAAGCAGTCCTGTGTACACTTTAGATGTCATAGGGGATATCAATGTAGGAAGCGTCGCGTCAGAATTGGAACAACAACAGAAAATACAAGCCTCAGATGCACAGGCATCTGACTATTTCGGTGTGAGTGTATCACTCTCCTCGGACGGAAATACAGCTCTCTTTGGGGCGCGCTATGAGGATACGGGTAGTGCCGATGCCGGTGCAGCCTATATATTCATTCGTTCTAGTGGGACATGGTCTCAGCAGCAGAAAATTCAAGCCTCAGATGCACAGGCATATGACTATTTCGGTGAGAGTGTATCACTCTCCTCGGACGGAAATACAGCTCTCGTTGGGGCGGTTGGCAAGGATACGGGTGGCGAAAGTGCCGGTGCAGCCTATATATTCACTCGTTCTAACGGGACATGGACTCAACAGCAAAAAATACACGCCTCAGATGCACAGGCATATGACTATTTCGGTTATAGTGTATCACTCTCTTCGGACGGAAATACAGCTCTCGTTGGGGCGTATGGCGAGGATGCGGGTGGTACCAGTGCCGGTGCAGCCTACGTGTTCACTCGTTCTAACGGGACATGGTCTGAACAGCAGAAAATTCAAGCCTCAGATGCAGGGATTGATGACCAATTCGGTTTTAGAGTATCACTCTCTGGGGACGGAAATACAGCCCTTATCGGTGCGCACTACGAGGATACGGGTGCTTCCGGTGCCGGTGCAGCCTATGTGTTCACTCGTTCTGGTGGAACATGGTCTCAACAGCAGAAAATTCAAGCCTCAGATGCACAGGCATCTGACTATTTCGGTTTTAGTGTATCACTCTCCTCAGATGGAAATACGGCTCTTGTCGGTGCGCGCTATGAGGATACGGGTGGTGCCAATGCCGGTGCAGTCTATATATTCACTCGTTCTAACGGAACGTGGTCTCAACAACAGAAAATTCAAGCCTCGGATATACAGGCATATGACAATTTCGGTCATAGTGTATCACTCTCCTCAGACGGAAATACGGCTCTTATCGGGGCGGTTGGCGAGGATACGGGTGGCGAAAGTGCCGGTGCAGCCTACGTGTTCACTCGTTCTAACGGGACATGGTCTCAAAATCTGAAAATACAAGCCTCAGATGCACAGGCATATGACAATTTCGGTATTAGTGTATCACTCTCCTCAAACGGAAATACAGCTCTCGTTGGGGCGTATGGCGAGGATGCGGGTGGTACCAGTGCCGGTGCAGCCTATATGTTCATTCGTCCTGGTGGAACTGTTCTTTGTGTGGATACGACGACTAGTAGGGTTGGTATCGGAACAACCAGTCCTGCGTACACTTTAGATGTCATAGGGGGTATCAATTTTACGGGTGCGCTCACTCAAAACGGTTCGGCTTATGGTGGTGGTTCATCTCCATGGGTAATATCGGGGAGTGATATTTCCTACATAGCCGGTGATGTCGGTATCGGAACAAGCAGTCCTGCGTACACTTTAGATGTTGCGGGAAATATCAATTTTACCGGTGCGCTCACTCAAAACGGTTCGGCTTATGGTGGTGGTGGTAGTGGGTCTTCGCCGTGGGTAATATCGGGGAGTGATATTTCATACACGACTGGTCGGGTTGGTGTAGGAACATCATCTCCCGATGCAAACCTCCACGTCGAGGGTAACGTTTATGTGTCCTCGAACCTCATTGTGGGACCACAAGTGTTAGCAACCCCCATTGTGTATCAACAACAAGGGAAAATACAAGCCTCAGATGCACAGGCAAATGACTATTTCGGTTATAGTGTATCACTCTCCTCAGACGGAAATACAGCTATTGTCGGTGCGTACCTCGAGGATACCGTTGGTTACGATGCTGGCGCAGCCTATGTATTCACTCGTTCTAACGGAACATGGACTCAACAACAGAAAATTCAAGCCTCGGATGTACAGGCATATGACAATTTCGGTCATAGTGTATCACTCTCCTCAGACGGAAATACGGCCCTTATCGGGGCGTATAACGAGGATACGGGTGCTTCCGGTGCCGGTGCAGCCTATATATTCACTCGTTCTGGTGTAACATGGTCTCAACAGCAGAAAATTCAAGCCTCGGATAGGCAGGCGTATGACTCTTTCGGTTTTAGTGTATCACTCTCCTCAGATGGAAATACGGCTCTTATCGGTGCGCACGTCGAGGATGCGGGTGGTACCGATGCCGGCGCAGCCTATATATTTACTCGTTCTAATGGAACGTGGACTCAACAACAGAAAATTCAAGCCTCGGATGCACAGGCGTATGACGAGTTCGGTTACAGTGTATCACTCTCCTCGGACGGAAATACAGCTCTTGTCGGTGCGCGCTATGAGGATACGGGTGGTGCCAATGCCGGTGCAGCCTATGTGTTCACTCGTTCTAATGGGACATGGTCTCAACAGCAGAAAATTCAAGCCTCGGATGCACAGGCATCTGACTATTTCGGTTATAGTGTATCACTCTCCCCGGACGGAAATACAGCTCTTATCGGTGCGCACTACGAGGATGCGGGTGCTACCAATACCGGTGCAGCCTATGTGTTCACTCGTTCTAACGGGACATGGTCTCAACAACAGAAAATACAAGCCTCAGATGCACAGGCATCTGACTATTTCGGTTATAGTGTATCACTCTCCTCGGACGGAAATACAGCCCTCGTTGGGGCGTATGGCGAGGATACGGGTGGTCCCCAAACCGGTGCAGCCTACGTGTTCACTCGTTCTAACGGGACATGGACTCAACAGCAGAAAATTCAAGCCTCGGATGCAGAGTTTGATGACCGATTCGGTCATAGTGTATCACTCTCCTCAGACGGAAATACGGCTCTTATCGGTGCGCACTACGAGGATACGGGTGCTTCCGGTGCCGGTGCAGCCTATATATTCACATCGACCGGTGGTCCGGGAAGTGATTCTGTTCTTTGTGTGGATACGACGATTAATAGGGTTGGTGTAGGAACAACCAGTCCGAGTGTAGAACTTCATGTATCGGGAACCGGGGCAATAATCGTGCCGAGTGGTACGACCGCAGAGAGACCTGGTACTTTGGTCACAGGGATGATCCGGTACAATACGACATCTTTAAAATATGAGGGGTATGGATTATATTCATGGTTAGATCTTAGTATCGCCGATGTAGTAACAGAATTGTACCCGTTTACATCACACACGTTTACACCTTGTAACGGTGATTCAAGGTACGGTCCTCAGCTCAGTGACGCTTTATCCACTTATGGTAATATAAGTCCGTGGGATAACACGAACTTTTTCAATATCGTAACACGCGGATTCCAACTCTGGACGGTTCCCAAAACTGGGACGTATCGGATAACGGCTCGCGGTGCAAGAGGGGGTGAAGCATCCTCGTCATACGCCCCGTATATTACCACACCTGGTAGTGGTGGATCGGTGCGTGCTGATATTGCCCTGACTATTAATACACAGGTCGTCTTTATCGTAGGACAAACTCCACCTGAATCAACCGGTGATTTTAGATCTGGTAGCGGTGGTGGTGCGACATGGGTCCTTAAACCTGGAGCGTACACGGATAATGATGACGTGTATATGGTCGCAGGTGGAGGTGGAGGTGCCGGACCCCGACACTATAATTCTGGAACAGCGGGTCATGCAGACGCATCGTCACAGGGTACGCTAGGTGTGGGTGGTACGTCTCACTGGAACGGTAACGGTGGTGGAGCTGGTTGGACCGCAGACGGTGATCCCGTTGGTGCACGGGGTGGTGTGCGACCAGCGGGTGGTGCCATGGGTGGTACGGGAACGACACATGGAGGTTTTGGTGGAGGAGGATCCGAATCCGGAGACTCGGCTGGCGGAGGAGCGGGTGCGACGGGTGGACGCGCAGCTCTTCGATACAATTCTACAGGTAGTGACACGGCAAGAGGTGGTACGTCGTATATTACGACGAATGCAACGAACCGTTCTTTCTTGGGTACTCATGGTTTAACTGGCGGTGGTAATGTGTATGTCGAATTTATTTCATAAAATCTTACTATATACTAAATGCTTGCCCAGGTATTGGAGGTGATGTGTCCAGGTGTACCGTATACGTCTAACGGTACATGGGAAAGTGTCATATTTAACGATGGAAACTTTTACAAACCCCATGATGAAATGTATGAATTAACACTCTACCAATTGACTCATGCTGAAGCTATTACAAAAATGCGAGAGCAACGAGACGCTTTACTCGATAAGAGTGATAAATACATGACTCGCGATTACCCCCACAGACTCGAAAAAGATATCCAAGATTGGGAGAAGTATCGTCAGGCTCTTAGAGATCTTCCAGTTACATCTCGTCCAACTTTAGATGAAGATGGAAATCTACTGAACGTCGATTGGCCGACCCCTCCTTAATAAAAAATTTCCTCCAAAGTGCATCCCACTTTGTAAGAAAAAACCTTCTACATAGTAGACATGGCTGCTAATGGTATCCTAAACTTTCGAGGGGCGAATAAAACTACGTTCGTCGGTGCCTCGTCAAACATAGTCTTGGATAATGTCATATCCAGTTTAGGAGTCGGTGTCGATGTGAATGGACCGACATCCAATTTACACGTTGTCGGGAACGCATACGTTTCTGCAGGCGTGACAATCGCAGGGAACATCGATTTTCAAACCATCACACGAAATGGGGTTCCTTTCATTGGTGGCGGTGAGATTGAACCTTCACCTTGGGTAACTTCGGGGAATGATATTTCTTATTCAAGTGGTAATGTTGCGGTCGATACGAATACTCTTTTCGTCGATTCTGTCAATAACAGGGTTGGGATCGGGACATTGACCCCGGCGACAACCCTCGACGTTTCCGGGGGAACCGTGACAGCCAGTACATTTATAGGGTCTTTACAGGGGAACGCACAGAGTTCGGATCAATGGAGTACCGGGAGAACTTTATCCGTATCTGGAGCGGTTACGGGAACATCCAGTGTGATTAACGGAACTCAAAATTCTACGTTAGTAACGACACTCGCCAATTTAGATACAAGTAAGATCACGACTGGTATACTTCCAGTCGCCCGTGGCGGGACTGGTGTCACTACGAGTACGGGAACGGGGAGTGTTGTTTTTTCAAACGCACCGGCGTTTACAGGGGATGCTACATTTGCTAGGGTTGGTATCGGAGCATCTACTACACCTGGGTACACGTTGGATGTTACGGGGGATGTCAATTTTACAGGTAACCTCACACAAGGTGGAAACCCGTTCGGTGGTGGTGCTTTTTTAACCGACGGTACGAAAGCCTATTATACTGATGGACCTGTCGGTATTTCGAATACTGAAGTTTTGACTACGCAAACACTACAGGTGGGGGCGAATGTAGCGGTTAACGACACGGCGAATGATAAGCTTACCGTTACCGGAAACGCATATGTGTCGAGAACTTTACACGCGGTTGACCTAGTGCAGACGTATCAGGTGAATTGTAACGCACTTTTCATTAAAGATGTTCGGGTGACCAATCGAGAACCTCACGATGGTAACGATTCCGGGTACACGCCGAACGTTTTATGATGGAAATTAATATATCGTTTTTAATTAATGGCACAGGTCGGATTACGTATTGATGGTAGAAGTAATGCCTCGCAATTCGGGTATTCGGTAGATATGAATTTCGCCGGTAACCGTATCGTTGCGAGTGGTATCGAATACGATAGTTACCGCGGCTATATAGGTATATGGAATCTTGTTGGCAGTGGTGCGCAACGGACATGGGTTCAATACGGTAGTTATATCAACGGACCTCATGCAGCTGGTAAATTCGGACATTCCGTTTCCATGAATTATGCCGGTACACGAATACTCGTAGGTGCACCGGATGTTAACCGGGTATACATTTACGATGATACTGGTTCGGGGTTCTCGTTAACTCAAACGATATACCGATCGGGAAGTCCGAGTTTTGGGTATGCGGTTTCTCTCGCGGCTGACAGGGGGCTTAAATTCGTGGCGAGCGCACCTGATTATGGTGCGGGTGTTGTCTACGTGTATGAAAAAACAGCTAACGGGGCCAATGGGTTTACCCTCTCTCACACTGACGATGGATCGAATATATATAATCATGTTCCTATTTCTACTAGTTCATACGTACGATTAAACAGTTCGTTTAATCGTTACGGACATTCCGTTCACATGGCTGCGTTCGGTAGACATTATATCGCCGGTATGCCCGGTACGAGAAAAGAGAGTTATCCATCGAGTGACCACAGTGGTGGTGGTACATATAACAATATCGCATATAGTACTAACATTGACCTACAGGGTTACACGGGCCCCCAATATAGCAATCACCCCTTTTACGGGGGAATACGTCCGGGATTCGACTATTATGTATTAAGATACCCCCAATACCAGGTTGGATACGTTCGAGTAAAACGTTGTCCGGAAAATGGAAACTGGACATCTGGTGTCACGACAGTCGGCGGTACTACGAGTACCAGTAGTGGGAACGGTGGTGCGGGAACGATTAAAGGTCCCAATCTAAATACTACTCACATGACAAACTGGAATGATTACCAAGATATTTCGTTTGGGGGTTTTGGGTCAGCTGTTCAAATATCACCTGATGGAACTCGTATCTCCGCGTCAGCACCTGGTTATTTCGATGGATCGTTTACGGACGCGCATACGGGAAGAATTCTATATTATGAATACGATACAGGTGAAGCAAACTGGGTTGAAAATCTACGACCAAATTTAAATACGTACTTACAGAGTCAACACGGCTATGCTTTAGCCATGGGGACCGATGGGTCGCGTCTATTTGCGTCCATGTACGATAGGGCATATATGTTTTTAGCCTATGATTATTCGGGATCGGAATGGTACCGCGTGAGTGAAATTAAGTATAAAGAGTCACCTTCGGGGGAATTACAGGGATTTTCAATTGCGACAAAAAGTGGTGACCTGGTCGTAACTGGTGCTCCGGGAGGGCCCGGTCCTTTCAATACTAGAAAGGGTTATGTGTACGTATATGAATACCCCTTAACGAGTGTATTTAGAGGTAATTCGTTATTTGAAGGGTATGTTAAGGCTGATGAGATTGTCGTAGGGTCTACGACGAATAATACGAATACGAAACGAATTCTATTCGGTGGTACGAAAGGTGATAACTTAGTTGACGCATCAACCATACAAGTTGTACATCTCGGTACTACCGATGACCGCGATTCGGAAATATTCATGTCGAAGTGGTATGGGTCCGATAGTGATGGAGGTACTGGTGTTCCCCACGGGTCTTCTACGACGGCATGGAATGATACTATGTCAAACGATAGGTTTTTATACGGAGACCGATTACGTTTGAAAGCACCTAAAATAGAGTTTCATCTACAACCGTCGAATGCACAAGAGGTCGCTCAAAAGTATTCTGAGCAACCGATCATCACGATCACTAGCCAAGACCCCGGGCTTATAGATAACAGTAGTTTCCCCCCCAGGTTCCTCACCAACATACGATCGGGGAGTACGACATCAACGAAATATGCCGGTCTACGCCTCACTTCTGCGAGTACAAATACGTGGGTTGGGTCTGATCATGGTATGCCATCCGATGGAGATTACTATACGTTTTCACCAGCGAACGATGGTTGGTTACGTTTATACGGTGGGGCTAGTGGACAAGGGAATATGATCGGAGAATACGCAGGATTACAGGTTGGGAATTTATACGTAGCGGGGTCTATTTCCGGACCAGGTGCACCGTCCGGTGGGGGTAGTAATAATATAGTCGCCGACGGTCAGGTTGCATCGTATACTCCCCTTACCCCGGGTAATCACACCATCATCAACTTCAATTCCAGAGTCAATAATGGGAGCGACAGGGCGTTCATCTTGGTACAAGACGAGAGTGCTTATCTAGGTGGTTCTTCGAGTGAAGATTTACGCATGACGATAGGCGTTTATAACGATTTCAGACAAAGCACTTCTCACTCCGATGAACTCTGGCTACAGGGTGGTGGTCGTCTGTGCTACAACGTCGGTTCGTGGGACAACGAACTCAACACCATCATAGGTACTCCTGGTGTCGGTGGAGCACAGGGAGGTGTCAGGCATGAATGGAGGATAAACAACAGTATCCGTATGGCCTTGGACAGCGTCAGTACGCTTTTTGTTTACGGTAATGTTAGTGCTAATAATGTATCCCCTTCTGATGACCGAATCAAATATAATGAGGAAGAAATTACAAATTGTTTGGGAATTGTTAAACAACTTCGGCCTTTAAAATACGAAAAGTTAAACGTACCAGGTGAAGTAACAGGTACGTGGATACCTACAGATGATGAATGGGAAAATGTGAAAAATGACTATAATTGGAACGATGAATATGGTTTCATCGCACAAGATGTCAGAAATATACCCGGACTCGATATACTCGTTTTCGGTGAGGAAACTAAAAAAAATGAAATAATCAAAACTGTACCCGAATACAACGAACTTTTAGAAAAGGATCGTGCAAACTATACATACCGTCCAGACACTAACGATTATAGACACAACGATAGTGGCGAAACACAGACCCCTTTAAATCTCAGTTATATCGGAATTATACCCATACTCACCGGCGCTGTACAGGAATTGTCGAGTGACTTGGAACAGGAAAAACAGAAAACAGAAAACTTACAGACACGCCTGACAGCATCTGAACAGGCGTACCAGTCATTATTAGAACGCGTAGTGGCTTTAGAAAATGCTTAAAATGTAACACGTGATGTTTTGTCACGCGGTACATTCATGATACTTACTTCTTAACGGAATCCATCGCAGCGAGTGCGAGAACCCCGACGATGAAAAACATGACAACATAGTTGCATTCCGTGGTTTCATCGATTACGGGCTGAGCCTTCACAACCTTCTTCTCTGGTACTTTTTCGAAATTTTCATCCACGACTTCCCGCTTTCGGAAATTCGTGGGGATTTCGAGTGGGTCATCGAAATCTATAGGGGCATACCCTATCATTTACTCTATGTTTACAAATTAATTTCAACCTTCTTCTTACGACCACGCTTAGCCTTCGCCGCTGGCATTTTGACTTCCTTCACTTCATCATCACCTTCATCTACAGCCCCACCCTCTGACACGATGTCAGATATATCGTCACCGTCATCGGGAACCTCGGGTGTATACTCGACGGATTTCTGTATGGGTGTTGTGTTCATCGGGGGTGTTGGGGGCATCATGATACCTCCCATCAGACTGGAAATGTCGAGACCGGGTCCCTTCATCTCATATTTTTCACCATTGGACGCTGGAGGGGATGTCTGATTACTATTGGCCATGGTATTCTGAACCGCACTCATCATATTATTTACCAAATCGGGATTTTGTTTCATGACATCATTCATATTTGGCATGACCTGTTTGAACATACTGTTCGTGAGATGGAACATCATCGCACTTCCACCAAGCATCATGATGAGCTTGACTTCGGGGGCGATATTCATCTTCGTGCGGTATTTCACAAAAAGTTCTTCAAACACTTCATCGTAATCATCCTGTGTCTCCATGACATTTTCAGACCAGCCGTCAAGCTGAATATCGAATGGATTATACCGCTTGTTCAAGAACTCCAACCCAGTGACACACGCAATTAACATACGTCGGGAGAATTTAACAGATTTATCAACTTCGATACTGTACGTAATGCGTTTCACTTCTGTTCGGAGCTCATCCACGGGTGAATACGCATTCAGACGCTTGTTCACGTTAAACCCTCGCTTCTCTAAACGCCCGAGTTTGTTTACGAGGTCAGACTTCTCCTCGTCGATCGTTTTATAACCAGGTGAAGGAGTGTCTTCAGGTGGTTCCATTGGACCGTAGTCCATACCAGGACCATTATCATATGGGGTATCATCTACGTATTCTCCGTGATCGACAGGCTCTTCCATTCGAGGGGGTGCTGGAATATTTTGCTTCACTGGATTCGCGAATGCGTCAACATCTTCTTGAAACCCCATCGTAGGTTGAGGTTCACGACCTTGCATTCTTTGTATGACAGGTGGTGCGACTGTTCGTGGCCGTGTAAAATCTAATTGGATCTCATCCATCATAGCTTGTTCGTTATCATTTAACTTCATGACAGAGGTGTCCCCTCTGTCCAGAATAATTTCACCGTCCATTACTCTGTATAATGAAACTAATCTTTTCTCTTTAACGCACTTAATAAAAAAATGTCAGTACATAGTACATGAAACTCGATAAAACTAATCGGTCGACACTCAAAGCTATCGCTATCACGATCATATTAATTTTGATTATCGCCGCTTTATCCAAAGGTAGAGTGAGTATGTACCAGCCCAAATCTATCAAGATCCAGCCTGTATCGGAGGAACCCTTCACTGGTCTTAAAAGCAGTGCGGAATGCCTCAATGACAGTGTATACTCGACGAGCCTCGGTGGTGTATGTGGTGGTCAAAAACTCGTTCGTGACCACGCGAACTACAAAATCGTAGATTAAAAATTAGTCAACACTTCCCATTTCCAGTTAAATTTATACCGAATTTTTAAGTGGATAATTTCTGTGTGTATTATAAATGGCTCTCGTTACAGCGCCTCAGCCGACCATTCCCGACTTTGAACATGAATATCACACGGTCATCGTAGATACTTTCGATCAACCATCTTCCCAGTATTCCAATGGAATAAACGCCCTTTTACCCACACCCCTGGAAAATGTTATCCAGGTTGAATTACTTGCTGCTCGGTTCAAGGGTATCGGTGCGAGTACCGAACTTATTCACGTTTCGATTGATGAGTTGAAAAATACATTCTTCCAACGCGCGAAGAAAGATTTAGATGTTAGTGGCCACAATAGTATAAACGGATCTTTCGGTTCGATCGTCACAACCGGAAACACAACACTTACTTTTACGAATGAATACCCTATCTCTCAACAATATTTGACACCCATTCGTAAACTCGATAGGTTAAATGTGAAACTGTACAAGCAAGATGCTGTCGATATTTTGGCTACTGCTCAAGTGTTTTTGGTGTTTAATTTTGTATGCAAGAAAAAGAACTTGATGTGATCGTTTCAGGGCGTTACGTGTATACAATTTAAAAAATACCATTATTATAATAAGTATGTCATCTGGAATTGTACAGCTCATAGCGGTCGGAGCTCAAGATGAACATATTATCGGAGACCCTGAAATTTCTTTTTTCACGTCGACGTTCAAGCGACACTCTAACTTTTCACAGTCTCTAGAGAAACAAACAATACAAGGGGCTGTGAAAAATAATTCCATGTCATCTATCCGGTTCGAACGAAACGGTGATTTACTCGGGTATACATACTTTACAATCGATAATAACACAAATTCCGTCGATATTCAGGATTGGGGTAGGGTAATCGATAAAGTTGAGCTTCTCATAGGCGGTCAGGTTATCGATGTCCAGGATCATGATTTCACTGAAAAGATTGCTATCGATACGTACGCACAAAATGTTACTAAAAGTTCTAACGGTACACACCCCGGTGCGAGCGCCCGGTCGTATTTCTACCCACTTCGTTTCTTTTTTTGTGAAGGTCCCCAGTCCGCTATTCCACTCGTAGCTTTGCAGTACCATACGGTCGATTTGCGAATTTATTGGGGTCCCGAAGCGAGTAATTATAACGTAGAAGCGTATGCGAACTATTACTACCTTGATAATGAAGAGCGGGGTATGATGACTTCGCGTAAACATGATATTCTCATCACACAGGTACAGAAAAACATCCCATCTGGCGAACTCGTGCAAGAACTCATGTTTAATCACCCGGTCAAGTACATAGCATGCTCCAATACAAATTCAGAAAGTACACTCACATCGATCGATAATAAGATTAAGATGAGTATTAACGGTACCGATATAGGAGCGTATAAATTCGCTAAACCGCATTACGTCGATATCATGAGTTATTACCATACAAACTTCGTGACGTCACCTGATTTCTTTCTTCACTGTTTCTGTCTAAACACGAGCTCACTTCAACCGTCGGGTTCGCTCAACTTCAGTCGTTTAGATTCGGTTAAGATACATAGCGAGACGAAACCGTTAATCGACCCCATATACGGTGTAAACTATAACATTCTCAGGGTGAATAACGGTATGGCAGGGCTCATGTACGCGAATTAAAATGCGACACTATATTAATGCCGAAGAACTTGAGTACTGTCGGTGGTGCCACGAAACTTCGGTTCGGTAAAAACTGTCGAGAAGATCAGGCGGAAAACTCGATCGTATTCAATGCGAGTGAAGAGAAAATCGATGCGACCGGTGCGAGTGGCGTGTACATCACTCCACTCGAATTAGCATCCGATTTTACCGGTGTCGGTACGGATGACACGACCAATACGTTCGTCGCGTACAATCAAAGTACGCATCAACTTTTTAGGACACAAGTCCCTTTATCTATTTCAGCACTTTCTGGCGCCGGAGGAAATAGTGGAGATTTGACTGTCACGGGAAACCTGTACGTTTCCGGAAACGTGACGTCAGTCGGTACGGTCGCAAACCTTCACGTGACTAATACGACAATCAAAGACGGTCTCGTCGAAATCGGCACCAATAACACCGATTTAGCTACTTTTGATCTGGGACACATTCTCAACCGCGGACCTAACGGTTCGAACGTCGCCGTAGCATATGATGCGAGCGCTACAGAACTCGCGATCGGCTACACGGACGATAGTGCGATGGAAGTGACACAGGTCACAGTCAATGATGCTGAAACCATGAACGTCCATGTCTATGGTCAATTATACGCAAACTCAAATATCGGTGCGGCGAATACAGCGCCCGTACACAACCTTTCCGTAGGTGAAAAGTGTTTTATCGACGGTTCTGGAGATTATTCGAATGTTATCGAAGCGCGTGGTAATACGTACACGACCGGGAACGTATACGTCGAAGGCGGTCTTATCACGAATACAGGCGGTGTCACTAAAAAGACGTACAGTCACCAGGGTACGTACGCTAGTGGTACATCAGTCGCAAACGCAAAACTCACATTGACGTTTTCGCAACACGCGTTTTACGCTAAAATTGTCGCACAACTCCTGGATAATGATGATACAGAAGTGAGTACGATGACCCTGGACATAGCCGGTGGTGAACGTGGTGGTGACGCGACCCCGTTAGCTATTGCGATGGGACCCATGTCTATTTTCGGAAATACAAACACAAACCCATGGAGTTCTACGGTGGACGTAGCACCCACGACAGTTGCTATTAAACCTTCGTTTAATTTGACTTCACCCGGTAATTACAATATATTTGTCGAATACATTTCCCGTAATACAGCCGGCGAACTTACGAGTTTGACTGTAGGTACGGGTACACCCATAGAATTCGGATACTGAATACACTCTCTCCAAATGACCTGTTCGTCATTTGCAAAGATGTTTTTTATATAAGCTAACTATAGATGGCGCATACTAACGTCCAGTTAGTTTCAGGAAACCTCACTACAGGTGGAGAGGATCCCACATTTTACGTCGATCGGGTCAATAATATGGTTGGAATAGGAGGTGTACCTGACACGAGTGGTGACGATTCGACAAACGTTCTACAAGTTAATGGAAGTATGCTCGCAACAAAGTATCACGGTGATGGATCTAGTCTGACAGGTTTAAATGATTCTAAATGGCTCGAATATTCGGGCGACGCGTCCAAAATTTATTATAACGGTGGAAATGTTGGCATCGGGACGAATAATCCTGATGGGACACTTCACGTTCAGGCAGACAATAGGGTGCACATTACAGCTGGAACCGTGCCTGCATTTACCGGTGTGAACGCAGTTTCGGATGGACGATCCCAACTCGTATTGAGTTCAAGGTACTCAGACTTGGTTATAGCATCTTCATATGTAAATAACAATCACGGGTCAACACTTTCGTTCGCTGCGGTTAATCCCAGTAATACAGCAGAATATAGAAAATTTGTAATAAATCAGGGAAACTGGGGATCTAGAAAGGATTTCCTAGATTTTGGACTTTCGGCTTCTGCAAGTGATCCGAACCCTCACAGTTCCATTAATTCCACAGATACAGTTCTAACACTAGATGGAAATAATAAACGAGTTGGTATCGGGACGATAAGTCCGGGTTACAAGTTACATGTATACGATGGTACGGCACAAGCGAGTTGGCGTAATTTTTACGTGCGACCCACATCTTTATGGGGTGATGGGTTAACCACTGCTTCAGAAACGGCGGGTACGAAGTATATGACGATGAATATGATTATGCTACAAGGTCCGCATATCACACCTTCAAGTACAGGACAGAATGCATATATTCGTTACGGACGAGCGGGTGGGATTGCGTCTGGTAATTGGTGGGAAACTGCGTGTGTAACAGATGGGTCGTTCAGAATTAGACGTGAAGCGAATGACTCATATGGTATGACAATAAATTCTAGTGGTTATGTCGGTATCGGGACGTCGAGTCCGGGTGCGAAACTACATGTGAATGGTGATGCTAACATTAATCTAGGAAGCGGTTCGAGACAGTGGTTTGCTTGGGATTCACCGGATGCCGGGACACGTTATTCCAGTACTGGAACTTGGAGTTACGCAAGTATATACGCAAGTTGGCATATAGTTACTAAGGGTTCTCTAGCATCAGCTGGTGGAGTAGTCGGTGCTTCCGATGAACGTATAAAGAAAGACATCATTGATGTTGATGATGGTTCTGCTTTAGAAACTTTAAGACTTTTGAAACCTAAACAGTATAAGTACAAGGATTATGCCAGACGAGGTTCTGAACCTGTATGGGGATTTATTGCACAGGAAGTTCGTGAAACTCTACCTTACGCTACAATAATAAAATCGGACAGTATTCCGAATATATACGAGTTGGTGACTGTTTCTAACTCTAACGTTATTACTTTCACAAACTTTGATACTTCCACGCTCGTGAGTAATGCTTCCGTCTTAAATATATTTGATATGAAGGAAGTGGAACATACGATTACAATAAACGAAGTGATCGATGAACACACTATTCGCGTTGAAGAAGACTTGAGTGAGTGGATTGCTTCAATTGACGAGACTGGAAATGTTGTAGCAGGTAATCAACTCTTCGTCTATGGACAAGAGGTAGACGACTTCATATACCTTAAGAAGGAAGCCATTTTCACGGTGGCTACGGCAGCCCTCCAAGAGGTGGATAGACAACTCCAAGCCGAGAAGGCAAGAAACGATGCACTCGAAGCTCGTATAACAGCTCTCGAGAATGCTTAGTCCCGAGTGCCTCCCACATTGTATCATTACCTCATATAAAATGCATTACATTTTATCTAAGCTAATATAAATGGTCGCGACGACGAGCCATATATTTTCAGGGAAGGTCGACATCGCGAGTAACCTACAAGTTGGGTCCTCGCACTTGTTCGTCGATACCGAAAATGATAGGGTCGGTATAACCACAGCTAGTCCAGATGCGACTCTACACGTAAACGGAAACGTGTACGCGACGAGGTTCGAAGGCGACGGCTCACTTCTCACTGGTATAGCCTCTAATCTCGAACAGATCACAAATAACGGAAACGTCACATCGAACGCAGTTCAGTTTACGAATCCTGACACAGGTATTATCACGACCGGTAATGTTAATGTCGGAAATAAACTCTCCGTGGCTAGTCTCACACCCGGGACTGTACCATATGTCGATGGAAATAACACACTCGTCGACTCTCATATCACTCAGGGTACAGATAAGGTCTCGATCACATCTAACCTTGAAATCACGGGAAACATACTCATGAGCGGAGAAACATATAAAATCGATTCACAATCCCTTGAAGTGAAGGATCGTATCGTCGGTATTGCGTATGATAACACGTTAAGTGGTGCCGATACGGGTATTCTCATGGAGTACCCCACGAAAAACATCGGTCTCATACACCACGGCGCATCGGGTAATCCGTACGCACAAGAATTCACGATTGGCTATACGCAAAATACCGCGACTGATACGACAATACTAAATGATCCGGCCAATAAAATCACTGTGAACGTTCTCGGTGACCTCCACACACAAAATAACATGACTGTCGATTCGGGTGGGAGTTATTTCGGAGACGGTACGACCCTCACGGGTGTTGCCCTTGAGACTGATATGACAAGTAATGCTGCGCGCATCGCAAATATTGAAACTGTAAACGGGACACAAACTGGTTTAATAACGGGTTTACGAACCGATGTGACTTCCAATGCATCTCGAATTACCACGTTAGAAACCGCGAATACAGTACAGGCAGGATTAATTACGTCGATTAAATCGGACGTAACATCCAATACCGCGCGTATCGCAACCCTCGAAGCGGCGAATACGGTTCAAGCAGGATTAATCACTGCCATAGAAACCGACGTGACTGATAACGCTGCGCGTATCACAACCCTTGAAGATGCCAATACGGTTCAAGCAGGATTAATCACTGCCATAGAAACCGACGTGACTGATAACGCTGCGCGTATCACAACCCTTGAAGATGCCAATACAGTCCAAGCTGGTCTGATCACCGCCATAGAAACCGACGTGACTGATAACGCTGCGCGTATCACAACCCTTGAAGATGCCAATACAGTCCAAGCTGGGCTAATCACTACTTTAACAAACGATCTTTCGGATAACACCGCACGTATCACGACCCTAGAAGCGGCGAACACGGTTCAGGCGGGTTTGATAACCGCTATAGAAACCGATGTTGCGGATAACGCCGCACGTATTACGAATCTCGATACAGATCTCAGTGATAACGCCTCTCGCGTGTCCGTGTTAGAAGCCACTGATGCAGTCTATGCCGGTCTACTCACGGGTCTCCGTACGGACGTGGACGATAACGCTTCTCGCATTTCAAATTTAACGTTTAACGATGTAGTAAACGTGAATAACGCGACTTCGAATACGGTTCAGTTCACAAACCCGACTACAGCTTTGACGACCGACCTCATTTCGAACGTCGGCATAAAAGTCGACCAATTACACAACGTCAATCTCGACGGACCACTGACTGACCAGTTACTCGTCTATGATGGCACGGATTGGGTGAACGATTATCCAAGGCACACGTACATTCAAATTAGAAACGACACAACCGGTACAATCGATGCGGGTGACGCAGTTTATGTGAAGGGTACACATAATGCTAATATTTTGAACGTGGGTCTGGCAGATTCGAGCGACCCCACTAAGATGCCGTCTATTGGTCTATCGAATCAGGCTCTCCTGGCTGGTCAACAGGGGACAGCCGTAGCCTACGGTAAAGCCCTCAATGTCGCTACAGGGACGTTCATCGAAGGTGAGACTGTGTATGTGAGTAACACAGTTCCAGGTGGTTTATCTAATGTAAAACCATTCAATAACGATCTCATTCAAAACATTGGCTTGGTTACAAAAATACACCCTACTAACGGTGCCGTGTTTGTCACTGGTATCGGTCGCGCGAACGATGTTCCCAACGCTCAAATCGTTCTCGACGAGGATGCCATCAACTATGTCTACGTGAACAACGTGAATAATGATTTCAAAAAAATTGAACCTTCAAATTTATTAACTCAACTTCAGACACTCGAACAAGTTGTCAACACCGGAAACACCGTGTCGAACACTATAAATGTCACTGGACTTGTCACGACCGATAATGTTGAAGTGGGTTCAAACATATCCATCGCTGGACTCACCCCAAACAAAATTCCGATTATCGGAGCTGGAAACTTTCTCGAAAATTCCACCATTGGTCGCTCTAACGGAACTATCGTCATTTCGTCAGATGTAGAAATTTTGGGAAACATCACCGTCGATGGTAATTCGTATACCGTCGAATCAAATAATCTTGTAATCAATGACCGTATCATCGGTATCGCTAACAACAATACGTCCCACGAACTCGATGTGGGTATCATCATGCAACACCCCGGTAAGAATATTGCCCTCATTCACCACGGTGAATCCCAAGGTGATTCCGATCCTCACGATCATACCTTTACGATTGGGTATACACAAAATACGGTGACAGATAATCACATCTTCGATGACTCGAATCTCATAACCGTAGAAATTCTAGGTAATCTCATCACACAAAACAATTTGACTGTCACGACCGGAAGTTACTATGGTGATGGTACGACCCTCACGGGTGTCGCCCTTTCGAGTGATCTCACCGATAACGCTTCTCGCATCAGTGTGTTGGAAACGGACCTGACCTCGAACGCCTCTCGTATCGGAGTGGTGGAGACGGATCTAGCCTCGAATGCTTCTCGTGTATCTACTTTAGAAGATGCCAACACGGTTCAGGGTGGTCTCATTTCAACTTTAACAACGGACTTGGCCTCGAATGCTTCTCGTGTATCTACTTTAGAAGATGCCAACACAGTTCAGAGTGGGTTGATTTCCACCTTAACCACGGACCTGGCCTCGAACGCCTCTCGTGTATCTACTCTCGAAGACGCGAACACGGTTCAGGCTGGGCTGATTTCCACCTTAACCACGGACCTGACCTCGAACGCCTCTCGTGTATCTACTTTAGAAGATGCCAACACGGTTCAAGCTGGTCTCATTTCAACTTTAACAACGGACTTGGCCTCGAACGCCTCTCGTGTATCTACTTTAGAAGATGCCAACACGGTTCAGGGTGGTCTCATTTCGACTTTAACAACGGACCTGACCTCGAACGCCTCTCGTGTATCTACTTTAGAAGATGCCAACACGGTTCAAGCTGGTCTCATTTCAACTTTAACAACGGACTTGGCCTCGAATGCTTCTCGTATCGGTGTGGTGGAGACAGACCTGGCCTCAAACGCTTCTCGCATCGGTGTGGTGGAGACAGACCTGGCATCGAACGCTTCTCGCATCGGTGTGGTGGAGACAGACATGACCTCGAACGTGATTCGTATATCGGACCTTGAAGCGGCTAACACTGTACAGGGAGGTTTGATCACCGCGATTGAAATTGACGTGACGAGTAACGCACTACGTATATCGAGCCTCGAAGCCTCGAACGTGGATATATGGTCAAATCTCGCCTCGAACGTCACGAGGATTGAAACATTAGAAACGGCTAACACAGTCCAAGCGGGATTAATCACCTCTTTAACAACCGATCTTTCGGATAATGCTGGGCGCATCACGACCCTCGAAGATGCCAACACTGTTCAGGCTGGACTAATCACCGCCATAGAGACGGATATGACTTCCAATTCTGGGCGCATCGACGCATTAGAACCACGTGTGACAAACCTCGAGGCTTCGAACGTGGATATATGGTCAAACCTGGCCTTACTCACTCTCGACGATGTCGTTAATGTCAATAACGCGACATCGAACACGGTTCGGTTCACGAACGCGACCACTTCACTCACCGCCTCGGGGAATGTCACGGTCTCCGGGAACGTGACATCGACTACAGCCTTAATAAGCAACGCAGCTACACTAGGAACCACGAAAGAGTTTGTTGTGACGGCGAGTGGTGGTGTCTTTTATATCGATGGAGTTCAGCAGCTTTCACTCGAATTACACGAAAATCAGACGTATCTTTTTGATTTGACAAATCCCGGGACCTCACACCCTTTTAGACTGGCTACCTTGGCTGACGGGGGTGGTGCGCAAAATGGTTCTGGTTCAATTCCTGCGAGCGATTATACCGCGGGCACAGACTACACGAGTGTTGTCAATCACCTGAAGTTCACGGTCCCACCCGGAGCTCCCTCGACACTCTATTATTACTGCACTATTCACTCCGGTATGGGTGGTAGTATGAGTGTTTCTCCGACAGCAGAACTCATCGTATCGGGGCGTGTTGTTGCCTCTGGGAACGTCGAGGCTTCCAGTTTCAAGGGTGACGGCTCTCAACTCACTAATATCGCATCGAACTTACAAGCGATCACAGATAACGGAAACGTAACCTCGAACACGGTACAGTTTACAAATACCGGTACGAGTCTTGTGGCTTCGGGTACGGTAGAAGCCGTTTCGTTTATCGGTAGCGGGTCGCAATTGACCGATATCGCATCGAACCTCGAACAAATCGTAAATAACGGTAATGTCACGTCTAACACGATTTTACTCACTGACGCGACAACTGGTTTAGTGGCGACTGGTAACGTAGAAGCCCTTAAATTTATCGGTGACGGTTCGGAATTAACGAATATCGCATCGAACCTCGAACAAATCGCGAATAACGGTAATGTCACATCAAACACGATTTTACTCACTGACGCGACAACTGGTTTAGTCGCGACTGGTAACGTACACGCACTGAAATTCATCGGTGACGGTTCGGCATTGTCAAATCTACCAACAGCCGGTGTTTGGGAGGAAAAGGAAGATGGTGAAATCTATTTCATCGACAGTAACGTCGGTATTTCAAATGCCGATCCGGGACACAACTTGAGTGTTGGTTCGAACCTTTATGTGGATGATGATGGGTCGAACGTTCTCGTGGTCACGGGTAATGTGAAGGCTGATTACTTCGTGGGTGACGGAAGTCTCTTGACGAACCTCCCGAGTGGGACAGGTGGTGTTTGGAGCACGAACGATTATGATGAAATATATTTCATCGACAGTAACGTCGGTATTTCAAATGCCGATCCGGGACACAATTTGAGTGTTGGGTCGAATCTCTACGTCGATGATGATGGGTCGAACGTTCTCGTGGTCACGGGTAATGTGAAAGCTGATTACTTCTCGGGTGACGGAAGTCTCTTGACGAACCTCCCAAGTGGGATAGGTGGTGCTTGGCAGGTAAAGGGAGATGGTGAAATCTATTACACGACGAATAACGTCGGTATTTCAAATGCCGATCCGGGACACAACTTGAGTGTTGGGTCGAATCTCTACGTCGATGATGATGGGTCGAACGTTCTCGTGATTGATGGAAATCTTTCGGCGGAAACCATGACCCTCGGTGGAATTGGTATTGTTCCATCGTATCCCTTGAGCTCCGTGACCGATACGGGAAACACCACCCCTCACACGATCGAGTTTACGAACGCCGAGACGGGGATTGTAGTATCCAGTAACATCGTCGTCACAGGGAACGTCACCGCGGGGTATCTCTACGGTGACGCGAGTAATGTCACCGGTATCACATCGAACCTCCACCAAATTGTCGAAAACGGAAACGTGACTTCAAACACGGTTCAGTTTTCGAATGCGATTACTGGTCTCGTGACCACTTCGAATGTGGAGGTTGGCGGGGATCTCACTGTGAGTGAGAATTTGACCGTGACTGGGAACGTCGCAGTCGACGGTTTCGTTCACGTTCTTGATGATTCAAACGATGTAGAACAATTTCCACCCGGAGCTTTATCTAATTACGATTCCTATATTGTAGGGCATGGCAATTTTAAAACAAGTGCGAGTTCAACGTATCCCCAATTTCCAGCGTATAAAGCATTCGATAGAACGACGACTGCCAATACTCTAATTTTTCATTGGTCACAAGCTGAACCGGCTAGTTATTCTACTGTAGATGGATCGTGGACAGGTGGAACGAGTACGGCGGCGACGACCACGAATGTTGGGGGTACGAATAGGTACGGTCAATGGCTTCAGATTGAGTTTCCGTACAAAGTTAAATACAGTTATTCTAATATTCAAGGGGCTCGTGAAGTGGGTCGCCACCCAGGTGCGGGGTGTATCGCGGGAAGTAATGATTTAACGGGTGCGTGGACGGCTTTAGATAATTTTTCAGGTATAACGAGAAGTAGCGCCACTGAATTTACAACATATACACCCACGAGTGCGCCCACACAATACTTTAAATATTTTCGACTCGTGATAGAAGCGAGAAGTGGAGGTGGTGATGGGTATGCGGGTGTTGATCAATGGAACATTTTCGGTACACGCGAACGCGAACAATCTATGATTAACGACGGTACACTGACTTTAACCCATGACCTCAACGTGCGTGCAGATTTATATTACGCCGGTATGATACGTAACCTGTCGTTCATGGAAGATACTATCAGAAGTTGGGGTCCCCATTATTGGTGGGATATGGATGATGTAGATTATCTCGAAGGGGGTATTGACGAGGGAGATACAATTAGTTATGTTCACAATAAAAGTGGAAACTGGGTAGATAATTACTTAACCGCCACGAATTGTGTGACTAGATACATAAACGGGCGAAGATTTTGGACGGGGACTAATAGCGATGCTCGCATGGTTAGTCGAACACCTACAGATATAACTGGTGGTACGACTGAAAAAATCGGAGATAGTTCGACAGTTTTTCATGTCGCATGTACATCACCTAATGAAGTACAGACGGCGAGTGGTTCAAAATGGATGTATTATCATGATTCGTATACGAATGCTAACCGTGCCGCTGTTACATGGGACACTTGGACTACAGATTTAAACGGTGGTGAGTTAATGGTATATAATGGTAATGGGTATGGGAAGGATGACGGTAACACGAGAACTGCGGGTGGGATATTGGGAACTGGTTCATCTGATACCATACGGGCTGTCCATTGTGTCGTCGCGAAAACACGTAACGCATTTCCTTCTGCTCGGTCAGGTGCTACAAAGAGTAGAGGTATTAGTAATCATATCAGTATGGCTACACTCACAAGGGGTAATTTAGATGTAAATATAGCGAATAGTACCCCTGATCCAGGTGGAAACTTAGCGGATGCTCTTACATGGGGTAATAGACATTCATTCGATCGTCATAACACGGGAAATCAATTTTACGCAGAAACAATCATTTTTAAACGTAATAATGGTGTCATTAGCCAGGCACAGGTTAAGTTTTTACAGGAATATTTTAGATTTAAGTATCAAGTAGGTGGAACTGGGTTACAATATAGTGGTTGACAAAAAATTTCACCAGTTTAAAAAAACCTCCCCAAATAGTAGAAATGAACGGAAACGATACGTTCTTAGATGTGAACAATGCCCACCTCAGGGTGACGAGTGGGAACGTATACGCATCGGCGTTCAACCTTGACCAGATCGATATCGTGATGAGTTCGAACACAGCATCTA
>Ga0209138_1000168_pt1 | contig 66646 bp, 56 predicted proteins | sample SaaInl3SG_22_DNA_FD_184645 | JGI IMG/M metagenome (GOLD analysis project Ga0209138, IMG submission 184645) | Marine microbial communities from expanding oxygen minimum zones in the Saanich Inlet - ESP_153SG_22_DNA (SPAdes) (version 2) | ecosystem: Environmental > Aquatic > Marine > Intertidal...
TCAAGTGATGAGTTAATAGTTCCTTTTTCGGAAAGAAGAATCGCTACATATTTGGTTCCTTTTATTTTGGAAAAAATCAAAATCATCATTACCGTAATTGGAACAGAAAGAATCATGCCGATTATTCCCCAAATGGCTCCCCAAACACTCAAAGACAAGATGACAACCAACGAACTGATGTTGAGTGAATTCCCCATCATTTTGGGTTCTAAAAAATTTCCTACCAATACTTGAATCACTCCCACAAAAATGACGACCATCACAAAGGGTGTAAAATCTGTTCCGCCATACTGAACGAGAGCCATAACCGCTGGAAATAATGTGGCAATAAGAGAACCAATGGAAGGAATGAAGTTTAAAATAAAAATACAAGCTGCCCAGAAAAAGGCAAAATCGATGCCGATTAATTTTAGTGCGGCATAGCTAGAAATGGCAGTTATCAAACTGAGTAATGTTTTAATAGACAAATATTTACTAAGGGATTTATCTATTTCAATTAATAATTTGTTTACGTCATCAAATTCATTCGGTTTTTCGTAAATAGCTTTGAGTTTATTCAGAAAACTAGTCTCTTCCATTAAGATAAAAATGAGGTAGAGAAGTATCATAAAGGTGCTTGAAAAAAGTTCTGAGAACGAATCAAGCAAATTCTTTCCGATGGATGTTAGGTCTACATCGCCAATAAAATTATTGATGTTTTCTCCGATATTTAGACCAAATTTTGATTCAATTTGAGTTGCTACTTTTTCCAGGTTCTCTTGGTATTTTGGGGCTTCGTTGTAGAGGTCTTGCACATTGGAAATGATAAGATTTGAGATGAGACCAATTACGAATAAAATTACTATGGAGGCAAGGGCTGTTTTTATTGCTCGAGGTATTTTGGTTTTTATCCATTCCGATTTGTCCATAAATTCGCGAATTTCCTTAATTATGAACCATAAAAATACTGCGAGAATGAGAGGGAGTATAATTCCTTTAGCTATTATTAGTAAAGTAATAACGCAAAAAATAATAAAGAATATTAGTCCAATTTTTTGTAATTTCATACTTGATTTTTACAGTGTTTCTTAAAAGTACATAAGATATCCTGTTTTACCATAAAAAATAGAATTCACCTTGAAGAAATTTGAAATTCCTGAAATATATAAAGCTTCCATAATTGGAGAAATAAAAGAAAAGCGGAAGTCTGAAGACAGAATGAAAAAAGATTTTACTCCTTCTATTTTGACCTTTGATGGAGTAGAATTTGTTCTTGCCCGACATTTTGGATTTTGCTACGGTGTTGAGAATGCCGTGGAAAAGGTTTATAAGGTGTTGGATGAGTTTCCTGAAAAGAATATTTACCTATTGAGTCAAATGATTCACAACCCGACAGTAAATGAAGATTTATTGGACAGAGGAATTCGTTTTATTATGGATACAAAAGGGACCCAACTTATTTCCTGGGACGAGATTACTGCTGAGGACATTGTGTTGATTCCGGCCTTCGGAACTACACTGGAGATAGAGGCTATTTTGAAAGAAAAAGGTATTGTGTCTAAAGATTATGATACCACTTGTCCGTTTGTTGAAAAAGTGTGGAACAGATCAGAAAAACTAGGAGAGAAGGAGTACACTATTATTATACATGGGAAGGCAGCTCACGAGGAAACTCGCGCGACATTTTCGCACAGTAGCGAAAACGGAAAATCTGTCATTGTGAAGGATATCAAAGAGGCTAAGCTTCTTGCTCAGTTTATAGATAAACAGCTTCCTGCCAAAGATTTCTATTCGTTTTTTGAGGGGAAATATTCACCTGGTTTTGACCCTTACACCGATTTGAACAAAGTGGGGGTGGTGAATCAAACTACCATGTTGGCTTCTGAGACTCATGAAATTTCTCAGTATTTTAAGGATAAAATGATAGAGCTGTTTGGTGAAGAAAACTTGAGTGAAAGATTTGCAGATACACGAGATACTCTGTGTTATGCCACAAATGACAATCAAAAAGCAACCCTAGAGCTCATGAAAGAAGAAGGGGATTTTGCGGTAGTTGTAGGAGGTTACAATAGCTCCAATACCATGCATTTGGTGGAATTACTTGAACAAAAGTTCAATACTTTTTTTGTTCAAAACGCTGATAAAATTGTGGGTAAGAGTTGTATAAATCATTTTGATATTCATGCCAAAAAGGAGAACTCTACCGACTTTTTTGGTAAATTTAACAAAGAAAAATTGAGGATAATTGTTACGTGTGGAGCTTCATGCCCAGACAGTGTTTTGAATCAAGTGATAGAAAAAATAGTGTATGTTGTCAATCAAAAACAATAAAATTGTTTGGGTAAGTTTCTGTGTTTTGTTATCCAGTTTTTCGGTAAAAGCCGAGTTGCAAGCAATTTTTAACTACAAGCAGTTTCAAATACCAGGAAAAGGAATTTACATCGAGAATTATTTATCTTTTGTGTCTTCTTCGTTGAAGTACAAAAGTAAAGAATCGAATGTACTGCAGGCAAGGATATTGATCACCCAAATTCTCAAACGCAACGATTCCATTGTTGATTTTAAAAAATACAACGTGCTAGGCCCTGAACTTGTGGATAGCGTAGCAATTGATTTTAAAGATCAAAAAAGATTTTTTGTAGAGCCAGGTGTGTATGAGTTAGAGATTCAATTATTGGATTTGAATAGCCCAAATAGAGTACCTGTAGAGTTGAATAAATTTTTGACAATCAGGGCCTTTGATTCGAGAACTTCTGTGTCCGACTTGCAATTGGTTGATTATTTTAAAAAAACTACCGAACGCAATGAGTTTTCTAAATCAGGTTATGATCTCTATCCGCTTATTTCGAACTACATTCCCACTGAGGTGTTTAAACTTGCGTTTTATTTTGAAGTATACAACAAGCAAGACATAAGAAAAGTATTGGTAAAAGAATACATCGAAACATTTTACGGAAACAAATTATTGCCCAGTTACATCAAGCGAAGTGTAAAGGAATTGAAAGAAACTACGCCAATATTTCACGCATTTGATATCGAAAAGCTACCTTCTGGAAATTACAATTTAGTGGTAGAGGTAAGGGATGAAAAAAACGAACTCGTTACGAGTGAAAAAGTTTTTTTTCAACGTGTAAATACACAAGTAGTGGAACAAAAACAGGATACGGCAAAGCCTATTTCTTTAACGTACGATTTGCCTCAAGATTCTTTAGATTATTTCTTGGAAGCTCTGGTTCCTATTGCCAATACGCTTGAATACAAAGTATTGACCGGAAGCAAGTCTAATTTAACGGATGAGGTGAAAGAGCAGTATTTTGTTAATTTTTGGCAAACAAGATATGGGGTAAACGCCATTGCCGAATGGGAAAAATACCGAAAAAAGGTGGCCGAGGCAGAAGAGCTTTTTGGAAACTCCGTAAAGCCTGGTTACTTGACAGATATGGGAAGAGTTTATATAAAGTATGGCAAGCCAAACGACAAAGTAGAAAAACTGAACGAGCAAGGGACTTATCCCTATGTTATTTGGCATTATTACCAAACCCAAAATAGATCAAACGTGTTGTTCGTTTTCTATCACTCTTCGGCTGTAACACAAGATTTTGAGCTTATCCACTCAGATATGCCCGGAGAAATTACAAACCGTGATTGGAAGTATTTGCTCAATATGAGAGTAGGAGGAAAGGACAATAGAGTAGATGAAGATGCAAGAAGAATGAGGTAACATACAAAAGCTATTTTTGAAATTCTAATTCAAGATAAGAGAGCGAAATTCTTGACTCTGGACGTAAGATTTGTTACATTAAGTAAGCAGGATATTTACTAATTTTAATAAATCAAATAAACAAAATGAAACTATGAATAGAATTGGATTAGACGTAAACAAGTCAGAAAAAATTGCTGAAAAATTAAACGAGCTGTTAGCAAATTATTCGGTTTTTTATCAAAACACGAGAGGATTTCATTGGAACGTAAAAGGAGAAAAGTTTTTTGAACTTCACGTAAAGTTCGAAGAATTGTACAACGACTTAGTTTTAAAAATTGATGAAATTGCCGAAAGAATATTGACATTAGCCCACACACCGGAACACAAGTATTCAGTTTACACAAAATTTGCTCAAATAAAAGAAAGTTCGGAGGTGAATAATGGGATTCGAGGGGTAGAAATTATCTTAGAATCATTCAAAACTATCATTGTGCTCCAGAGAAACTTGCTGGAATTGACAGATGACGCCAATGACGAAGGTACCAATGCATTGATGAGCGATTACATTCGTGAACAAGAGAAACTCGTATGGATGTACTCTTCCTTCTTGAACAAATAGTCAGAAAATTAAGAGAATAAATAGACAGAGCGAAAATTACTTAGATTTCTACTTCGCCCACGGTTGTTTTTATAATGAAATTACCCAATTGCACGGTAAGCTTCTTTCCTTCCATTTCCAGCAACACACCTTGGGTCTTGTGATTTTTTAATTTAATTTTTTTCCCTATCACCAGGGTCTCCTTCAGTTTTTTGGCTTCATTTTTCTTTTCTATTTCCTTATTTATTTTGGGTGTAGTCTTTGCCGGAGATGATTTGGGCAAATCAGGAGAGGATAGAGTTTTATCAAGAACCACCGGTTTTTGCTTTTCTTTCAGTTTAATTCGTTCAATGGAGGCTAATTTTTTTAGTGCTTCCAAAGTTGCTTTTTCTGTTTTATGATGTTTAAATTTCCCTAGTATTTCATAGAATTTCTTCCCCATATTCACGAACTTATTCTGCTGTTCTACAAATTGGTTGATTCGCTCAGATTTAGCCTGAAGCTTCTCCAGTTTTTCATCATATTCACGCATGCTTTGTCGAGCTTTGTGCTGTGATTTATATTGCTCGGTGTTAATTTTTTTAAACTTAGATTTCTCTTTTTGTAGTGAAACAGACAAGGCATCTACTTTTAGTTTGTGTTCAGATACTTTGGTCTTTGCTCGTTCAATCAATTCGTTGGGAATTCCATTGTGCTGAGCAACTTCAAACGTAAAGGAAGAGCCTGGCTGACCAATGGATAAGGTAAACAGAGGCTCTAGTTTTTTGGTGTCGAAAAGCATACAAGCATTGGTGGCTGATTCTAAGGAGGAAGTTAAGATTTTGATGTTGGTGTAGTGCGTGGTAATGACTGCAAAGCTATTCTTTTCGTACAATTCCATGTAAAATACTTCGGCTAAAGCACCACCGAGTTCCGGATCTGTTCCGCTGCCAAATTCATCCAAAAGAAGCAAGGTGTTTTTGTCTGAATTCGCCAAAAAATGATTCATCCTATTCAGTCTATAACTGTAAGTACTCAGCTGGTTTTCTATGGATTGATTGTCGCCTATGTCAGATAAAACTTGATCAAACCAACAGCACGAGCTATCCGGATCCATGGATAAAAATAGTCCGCTTTGGTACATCAATTGTAAAATCCCAACAGTTTTTAAAGTGATTGATTTTCCTCCAGCATTGGGACCTGAAATAACCAGAAAGCGACTGTTTTCGTTCATTTCTATCTCCTGACCAATTGTTTTTTTATTTACCTCATTATTTTTTAAAAAGAGCAAAGGGTGGATTGCATTTTTCCAATGCATCTTTTTTACTGTATTCAATTTTGGGCGAGTTCCATTGTAGGACTGGCCGAAAAGAACTTTGGCATTCAATAAATCAAACCTCACCAATAGGGCTTGGAAAGCTTTTAAGTGTTTTTTTTCGGATCGAAGTTGAAAAGTGACTTTTTCGAGTATGGAAAAAATCTCGTTGCTTTCGTCTATTCGCAATCTTTCTTGTTCTTTGTTTAGCTCAAAACTTTCTTGCGGTTCGATGTAAGTATAATTGCCTTTGGCACTTACGCCACAAATTCTTCCAGGCACTCGTTTTTTGTATTGCGAAAGCACAGTAAGAAGTCTGCGATTGTCCAAGAATGATTCCTCAGTTTCTCCTAATAATTCATCCTGTCTGCATCTACGGAGTGCTTTTTCAAAATTTTTGTTGATTTCCGACCTGTTCGATTTCTGCTTTTTTCGGATGTTGAGTAGGAGTTGGGTTGCATCATCTTTTATGTCAAGTTTTTTTGTATCTAAGATTTCAGTAATAATTCCCAAAACATCTTTTATTCCGGTAATATGTTCGCATGATTCAAAAAGAACAGGGTAGTCATACTGCTGATTTCTTGCGAAATCAATTAAAATTTTAGTTCCTTGACAAAGAGCAAAAACCTTCAGCAATTCATTAAGGATTAGTACACCATTCTCAATTCTCAGTATATTGAGCGCTGTATCTATATCTTCTGCATTGGGGTGAGGGAAACTTAACCTGTCATCCAAGTATATTTCCTGGATTTCTTCCAAGAGGGCAAATTCTTTGTTCAGTAACTCGGGTTTGGCAAATGAAGTTAGATTTTGTGCGTTTTCTTTGGCTTTTTGAGATTTGCAGTAAGTTGATAAAATGTCGCAAACTACTCCAAATTCAAGGTCTTTACCACTTTGTTTGTCTAATATCATTTGTTTGTTCTAAGCTTATTATTTATCCCGAAGGTCAAAGCTAAGTATTTTTAGAAAGAGATGTTTTGTTTGAGACCGAAAGGCACCTAATAATTGAAAGGGGTAAGAATTAAAAAGGCTGTTATCCGATTCGTTTTAATCCTAAATTGTTCCCCAAGGTCAACATAAAGGCAAAGGCTTCTTCAAAGTCATTTTTAATAGTTCCTTCTAGAATCGCCTCTTTAATTTCCGACTTTATTTTACCTACTTCAAAACAAGGTTCCAAACCAAAGGTTTTCATGATGACGTCACCTGAAATTGGAGGTTGCCAATTTCTAATCCTGTCACTTTCTTCAATTTCTGCAATTCGCTTTTCCACTTTGTCAAATTTTTGCAAATAGCGTTGAACTTTGTTTTCATTTTTTGAGGTGATATCAGCTCGGCATAGTGTGAGTAAATCGTCTATGTCGTTTCCTGCTTCCATTAACATTCTGCGATAAGCAGCATCTTTTGTGTTGGGATTTGTAAGGGCAATTGGTCTTAGGTGAAGAAAAACGAGCTTTCGCACATAGTGCATCGTTCCATCCAAGGGAAGTTTCATTCTTTTGAAAATCCCTCGTACCATTTTGGAGCCTACAACCTCGTGGCTATGGAATGTCCATCCTACCTTTTTGTCAAATCTTTTGGTAGGAGGCTTAGCAATGTCATGCAAAATTGCGGCCCATCTCAACCAAAGATTATCGGTGTTTAGTGAAATATTATCTAGCACTTCTAACGTGTGATAAAAATTATCTTTATGTCCTTTGTTGTCAATGAATTCTACTCCGTGAAGAGCAACCATTTCTGGAAAAATTAATGCTAACAATCCTGTATTGAACAGCAACTTAAAGCCAATAGAAGGCTTGTCAGCCAAAATTATTTTATTGAGTTCGGTTGTAATTCGTTCTTGAGAAACAATCGAAATTCTCTCCTTGTGCTCTCTTATAGCAGTCAAACTGGTGTGATGAATGGTGAAATTAAGTTGGGTGGCAAATCGAATGGCTCGCATCATTCTCAAAGGGTCGTCAGAATAAGTGATTCCTGGCTCTAAGGGTGTTCTTAAAATTTTGTCTTGTAAGTCTTGAATCCCGTTAAATGGATCGATGAGTTCTCCATAATTTGATGCATTCAGGCTTATTGCTAGTGCATTTATTTTGAAATCTCTTCTCTTTTGGTCGTCTTCAATTGTCCCATTTTCTACGGTAGGTTTTCTGGATCCTCTGTCGTAAGACTCTTTTCTGGCACCCACAAATTCAATTTCGTATCCATCATCAAGTTTTATCATTGCGGTACCAAAATTTTTGAATACCGAAACTTTTGAAGCTTTTACTTTTTCTGCAATTTTTTCTGCTAACTCAATTCCACTACCTTCAATTACAATGTCAATGTCTTTACAAGGTCTATTGAGCAATAAATCTCGTACAAATCCGCCTATCACAAATACACGTTCATTCGGGACGGTTTGTTTTATTACCTCAAAAATGGGGTGATTTAGTTGGTCGGCAAATTGTGTTTTTGTCATTACTGGGGTATGAAAATTACTTTCTGATCAAAGTGAAGGTTCCGTCCATTTCAATTTTCATAATGGTAGAAGCTCGCGGCTTTAATTTTGTGTCGGACGGCAAATTTACAATATAATCTATACCGTCCAAAATTCTCTTGTCAATATCCTCGAAACGCAAAGGACTAGGCTGGTCACTGATATTAGCCGAAGTGGCAATCAAAGGTTTTCCAAATTTTTTAATGAATTGATGACAAAATCCTTCTTTTACAATGCGAATAGCCACAGACTTATCATCGGCCAGGAGGTTGTGGGCTAGATTGTAACCTTCGGGATAAATAATTGTGGTAGGTTTCTCAGAGAACTCAACAATATCCCAAGCAATATCAGGAATTTGCTTTACGTACCGATTTAGTTTGGTGTCGGATTCAAGCAGTGTAATCATACTTTTATTCGAGGCTCGTTGCTTTAATGAGTAAATTTTATTTACTGCCACTGGATTGGTAGCATCGCATCCAATTCCCCATAAGGTATCGGTTGGGTAAAGTATGATACCTCCGTTTCTTAATATTTGTATAGCCTCTTCCATATCCATTATTTATAAGACAAAGGTATTTAAAGCAATTGCGAATGACAACACTCTGGCTGTTGTTTTGCGTCTCTTCTTAAAATTGTTTTTCTAGATGACTTAGAAATTTTGGAATGAATTATTTGTCTAAATTCGCAACTATGGAAGAAACAGAAAGAAACATTAAGCTAATTTGGGATTTTAGAGGAGAAGATGGACATCAAACTGCCATTCATCACGAAATTCATTTGAAAGAGTTTGCTAGAAAAGAGGATGTACCTTATGTAAACACGGGAGTGGAACCGTTAGGTGATTTGCATTCAACAGCGTTCATAACCGTTCCAGAATCTTACATGAGAATTGTGAGAGATGCATTAATTCCCCATCGAGGTGAAATTGCAGAATAGCACATTCTTGTTCAGTAAAATAAATAGGACGAAAATTGTTTAATAACAAAGGTTCTTTTATATTTGCACCCCTAAAAAAGTAAGTAAATTAAACAAATAAACTATGCAAAATAGAAATATTATATGGGTTTTTACCATATTATTAACACTAGCTTGTCTTTACCAATTGTCCTTTACATGGGTGACAAGTGGCGTAGAGAAAGAGGCAAAAGAATTCGCAGAATCTGAGGCTTCAATGTATGTTGGAAGTGATTCTTCTGTGAGAGCAACTGTAGGAAATGCTGAATATTTGGTGGCTACACAAGAAGAAAGAGACGTGTTTCAAAAAGCTGTTTTGGAAAATTACTTGATTAACAAAACGAATGAATCAGTTTATCCAATATTTGGGCATACTTATAAATATTGTAAAGACAACGAATTAGCAAAAGGGCTAGACCTTGAAGGTGGGATGAGTGTAACCTTGCAAGTTTCAATACCCGATATGGTTTCTAACTTAGCTGGAAGATACTCTTCGAGAAGTTCTTTTTCTGAGCCTTTTGAAGCAGCATACTCTGTATTTACAACCGCAGAAAATGAAAAAGAATTTGTCGATTTATTTGAAGAAAAGTTCAACGAAATAAATCCAGAAGAGTCGCTTGCTGAGATTTTCAAATTTAAGGATGAAGACGGAAATAAATTGACTAACATTTCCAACGAAGAGGTAATAGCGATGTTGAGAGAAAAAGCTTCTGGAGCTTTAGATAAAACTGAAACTGTCATTTCATCGAGAGTATCGGGGTTAGGACTTTCTCAACCTTCTATCCAAAAGAACCAAAGTAAAGGAACGATTACAATTGAGCTGCCTGGAGTAAAAGACAAGGAGAGAGCGAGAAATTTACTTCAAAGTACTGCAAAACTTGAGTTTTGGCATACCTACAAAAATACAGAAGTAGGAAATGCAGTGTACGAAAAGTTGAATGATATTATTAGTAGAACAATGTATCCTGGTTATTTGGATTCTGTTGAGAATGCAACAAAAGATACGACTACCTCAGCTGATTTAGCCTCAGAGAGTGATTCAACAGAAGTAAATGATTCAACTGAGTTAGCTTCAGAAGATTCAGCTTCAGTAGATCCATTTGCGAACTTAACCGCAGACGAACAACAAGAAATGTTTAGAAAGACAAGTCCTTTGTCTGCAAGATTATATCCTTATGCTGACCAAGAAAGTCAATGGATGGAAAGTGCAATATTAGGATATGCAAAAATTACAGACACTGCCGAAGTTAACGCTTTCATGAAAATGAGTGTTGTGCAAACTGCAGTTTCAACCATTTCAAGAGATTTGGCTTTCATGTGGGAATCAAAATCTGCCGGTTCAACACAAGACGGTACACCATTATTGAACTTGTACTTAATTAAAAAGACGAAAAGTGGTATTCCAGAATTGGATGGAGAGGAAGTGGAGTCAGCAAGACAAGACTTTGATCCAATGACAAGAAAACCCATGGTTTCTTTACAATTCAAAAACGCAGGAGCAATTGCTTGGGCGGATTTGACAGAACAAAGTGCGAAAGACGAAACGGGTATCGCAATCACATTGGATAATAAAGTGTTTTCTTCACCAGTGGCATCTGGTAAAATTGAAGGAGGAAGAACCCAAATTACAGGAGGTTCTTTTAATGGTGCTGAAGGAATAAAAGAAGCAAAGGATTTGTCAAACATTTTAAAGGCTGGAGCACTTCCTGCACCGGCAAAAATTGTGGACGAGTCTGTGGTTGGACCAACTTTGGGAGCAGAAAACGTACAGGCAGGACTTTGGTCGTTTGCTGGAGCCTTATTGTTGGTTTTGGTTTACATGATTTTTTATTATTCAAAGGCAGGAGCAGTTGCTGATTTAGCCTTGATTACAAATATTTTCTTCATTTTTGGAACACTTGCCTCGTTAGGAGCTGCACTTACGCTTCCAGGAATTGCAGGTATCGTACTTACTATCGGTATGTCGGTGGATGCTAATGTTCTTGTATTCGAAAGAATTAGAGAAGAATTGAGAAATGGTAGAGGGAAGAGACAAGCAATTGAAGAAGGTTATTCAAAAGCTCTTTCTGCAATTTTGGATGCCAACATTACTACCTTGCTTACTGCAATCGTATTGGGTTACTTCGGTCATGGAGCTATCCAAGGATTCGCTATTACGCTTATCATTGGTATTTTTACTTCGTTATTCTCAGCACTTATCATTTCAAGATTGATATTCAGTTACATGATTGACAGAAAGAAAGAAATTTCTTTTTCTACTTCCATCACAAAGAACTTATTCTTGAATATGAAAGTTCCTTTTATCAAAAAAAGAAAAGTATTTTACATTATTTCTGGATTAATTATCGCAGGAGGTATTTTCTCCTTGGTTACGAGATCTTTGGATTACGGAGTTGAATTTACTGGAGGGAGAACTTACAAAATAAAGTTTGAGAACGAAGTGAATTTCCAAGACGTAAGAGAAAGCCTTGCTGCCTCTTTTGGAGATATGCCAGAAGTAAAAATGATTGATAACCGATACAAAGCACTGATTACAACTCAATACATGTTGGGAGATAAAACTTCAGAGGGTTCGGCAAAAGTTGAAACCAAACTAAACGAGGGATTAAAAGACATCAGTGGGTACGAAATCATTGAATCAAGACAAGTTGATTCTAACATTTCAGCTGGATTTAAAACCTCATCCATTAAAGCAGTATTGATATCCTTATTGATCATCTTCTTATATATAGTATTTAGATTTAGAAAATGGCAATTTGGATTGGGAGCCTTGCTAGCCATGTTCCACGATGTGTTAATCGTATTGTCATTGTTCTCTATTGGATGGGGAAGATTCCCATTTGCAATGGAAATAAACGAAGCATTTATTGCGGCAATATTAACAGTAGTAGGATACTCAATAAACGATACAGTAGTGGTATTCGATAGAATTAGAGAATTCCTTACGGAAAGAAGAAAAGGAGAACCAGCAGAAGTGATTAACGAAGCATTGAACTCTACCTTGAGCAGAACAGTGAATACTTCGGTAACGACTTTCCTCGTGTTGTTAATCATCTTCATTTTTGGAGGAGACTCCATTAAAGGAATGACTTTCGCGTTGATGGTTGGTGTAGTGGTAGGAACATACTCTTCTTTATGCATCGCGACTCCATCAGTAATTGATTTAACTAAATCTTTCAGTTTCAAAAAGAAAGAAATAAACTAATTGTCTTGAACTAAATAAGTGAAAAGTCCTCTGAGAAATCAGAGGACTTTTTTTGTAAAAACACTTTTTTCTTTTCCCATCAGTTGCTAAACATTTAGTATCTTAGTAACAGAAATGTTTACCCAAATAGACTCGTAAAAATCATCTCAATCATGTCAACGATTTTCCTTTTTTTGAACTTAAGCAGTGGTGAAATATTCATCGTATTCTTGTTCATTCTCATTTTCTTTGGTGCAGAAAGTATTCCCAAAATAGCTCGATCTTTTGGGAAAGTAATGTACCAAATAAAGAACGCGACAGACGATATAAAGCGAGATATAAAGGAGTCAACAGATAATATTAAGAAAGATATTTTGGACCAAACGGATGGATCTAATCCAATATCGGAGATGAAAAAAGAAATAGACCAATCGGTGAAAGACATTAAAATAGATTAGTTATGGATTTTTTTTGGTTAGTATTAGGTCTAGTAATCCTAATTTTTAGTGGAGATTATCTGGTAAAAGGGGCTGTAGGAGTTGCTGAAAAATTTAAAATTTCACCGCTCGTGATTGGGATGACGGTAGTTTCTTTTGGAACATCAGCGCCAGAATTATTCGTCAGTATAAAAGCAGCTTGGGAGGGTTCTCCTGATTTAGCAATAGGAAATGTAATTGGTTCCAACATTGCGAATATCGCCTTGGTTTTATCTATCACTGTGCTTATTTTTCCCATTATCGTTGATAGAAACTCCAAAATCATTGATTGGCCAATGATGATGTTTTCCAGTATACTGTTTTACGTATTTTCCTTAGATAATGTAATTTCTACCATCGAAGGAGTTGCTATGGTGTCGATTTTATTGGTGTTCACCATACTACTCATAAGAAATTCGAGAAAATTAAACCTTGATTTGGATGAAGACATTGATGGTACTCCGTCCAATATGGGATTAACGGTGTTGTATTTGATTGGGGGTCTAGTTGGATTAAAGTTTGGAGCAGATTGGTTTGTGGAAGGAGCCAAGGGTGTTGCCAAATCATTTGGTATGACCGACAAAGTAATTGGAGTTACCATTGTGGCATTTGGCACATCAGTTCCGGAGCTGGTAGCATCTGGAGTGGCTGCCTATCGGAGGCAGACAGATATTTCTTTGGGTAATTTAGTAGGGTCTAATATTTTTAATATTCTCATTGTCCTGGGAATAACTTCTATTATTACGCCTATACAAGTGGCAGAAAGCGTAATGGTTTTTGATATGTATTGGATGTTAGGAATTGCTTTAGCACTTTATCCCATGATGTTTATTGGGAAAAAAATGGGAAGAATCCATGGGTTGATTCTCCTCTCAGCCTACATTACGTATATCGTGTTGTGCGTTCAGTCTATTTAGTTGGGCTGTAATTTTGATAGTTTATTGCGTTAGTTGAAAAGTATCTTGTTCCTGGGTTCAATCTCGTTGTTTCGTTCATACTTTCGAACATCTGGGAAGGACATTCAATAAAAGAGCTAGCAGAGTTGCTGTAAATCATACTCGAATCCCCCTGATAGAAGATCATAAAACCAATGCTGCCTAGTTTTAACGATTGTGTAGTTGAAATTGAGTTACCCAGCTCTTCTTTAAACTTTACGAGCTGATCATCGCTCAAGATAAATTCACCTTGGTAATTGTACATCCTCACTTGAGTAATAGAATTTACGTCAAAAAAATCTTTGAGTAACTGTGGATTTTGGGGACTCACACAAGTTGCTAGAAGGATAGCGGTTAATAGCCACAAACGTTTCATTCCTTCAGTTTTTGTATCACTTTTTCGATCTGAGGTATCAGTAATTCTTCTCCAGAGTTATAAATAATAAAATCAGTAAGTTTCATTTTTTTTTCGTCTTCCCATTGGTTTTTCATTCTGTTTTCTACCTCGATTTTGGAAACTCCATCTCTTTGCATTACCCTTTCAATTCGTTTGTTTAAGGGGCAGGTGACAAGAATAATTTTGTTCAAAGATTTGTAAATTCCTGTTTCGAATAAGATAGCAGCTTCTTTAAAAACAATAGGGTTCTGTTGCTTGCTCACCCACGAAGAAAAGTCTTTTCCAACCGCTGGATGAACCAGAGAGTTTAGGACAGCTAATTTTTCAGGTTGGTTAAACACCACGTTGGCCAATTTTCTTCTGTCTAACCCCTCAGAGTTATACACATCGCCAAAAGTATTTTTTATATTTTGAACCAAATCCGGCTCAGAATTGATAAGCAGTTTGGCTCTGGCATCTGAATTGTAAACCGGATAGCCCATAGAGATAAGAATGTTAGCCACTACAGATTTTCCTGAGCCAATTCCTCCTGTTATGCCAATAATTTGTTTCGTTTGTTTCATAAAAAAAAGAGTCTTAGGTTAGTAAGACTCTTTCAAATTTACCCAAAACTTTGTTTGGGACAATTAATTTGATTGTTATTTTCTTCCGTTTTGTTGCTGGTGCGCAGCAAAGTCGGTAATCAATGCAGATTTCTCAACTTTGACAATGGTACCGCCTTCAACTTTTAGTTTTACAGTAGTGTCTTGAATGGCACTAACAGTTCCATGAAGTCCACCAATAGTAACCACTTCGGCACCTACGGCAAGAGCCTCTCTAAATGTTTTAAGTTCTTTCTGTTTTTTAATCTGTGGTCTTATCATGAAGAAGTAAAAAACACCAAACATTAAGACCAGCATTATAATCATTTGCATTGGGTTACTTTCTCCACCTGGAGCCATCAAAAATAATGTATTCATAGTTTTTTTTAATTTTGGTTGGGACCCACAACCGTCCCAGTTAATTTTATTTTAGTATCGGCAGGTTGGGTATTTGCCGTAATGGTAATGAATTTTGTGTTGTCGCCCACTCTTCCTTCGGTATTAAATACAATGTCCACTGAGCCTGATTCGCCAGATAAGATGGGTTGATTCGACCAATTTTTTGCAACCGTACAACCACAGCTTCCGTTGATGTCGGCAATCACAAGTGGTCCTTTTCCGTTGTTCTTAAAGCGAAAGGTTTTTCTTATTTCAGCACCTTCAATCACGGTTCCAAAATCGAATTCCAACTCCTCAAGTTCTACTACCGGAGGGTTTTTCATTTCGATTATGTCAGTAAAATTATCGTCCGTAATTTCTGTGGTTCCACACGAGAAAAGAACTGTAAGAGATAAAAAAGTAAGAATTACGTATTTCATCATTGTTTTGGGATTGATTTATTCATTAAACCTCTTCCAGACTTATTTATTTTACCATCTTCTTTTAATTTGGTAAAAATTTTGTCTAATAATCCATTGATGAATCCTTTGCTCTTTGGAGTACTGTAAAACTTAGAGATTTCAATGTACTCGTTCATGGTAACTTTTACCGGAATAGAAGGGAAGTCAATGGCTTCAATCAATGCCATTCTCATAAGAATAACATCTGTCTTGGCTAATCTGTCTACATCCCAGTTTTTTGTTTGAGCCGTAATTAAGTCTTCCAATTCATCTTCTTTCTGGATAGTATGCCTAAATAATAATTTGGCGTATTCTTCGTCAGTTTGATCCTTGAATAAAGGACTCAACCCTTCTATTCCAGAATCGCTTTCACTCATTGTTTCTAGAGTCTTAATGACAGCCATAGCAACAATGTCTAGATCGTCATTCCAAAAAATACTGTTGTCCTCTAGTACTTCATGAAGTAACTCATTGTTGATTACGAATTTTTTGAAAATGGTAATCAAAAACTGTTTGTCTTCTTCAAAAGAATCTCCACCGCTATTCATGTATTCCGTGTATTCTTCCGAGTTTCTCAATTCTTTAAATACTTGGCTAATCACACTAAAGGCCGCTTCTGACCTCCACTGGATTTTCATTTTGTCGATGTCTTTCTTGAGTTGACTATTTTGATTCAATAAAGCAAAAGCTTTGTTATGAACCAATTTCATGTTGGGATTTAGGTCATCTTCTGTCGGGCGCAGTTTGGTTTTTGCGTTTTCAATCTTTTCCTCCGAAACAGTTTTTATTTCGTTGAAAACTGAAAGCAAAGTAACATAAAGCTCATAAACTTTGTTCAGACTAAAAATCAACTCTTTCTCTCCCTTGTCCAATTCTTTGTTGTTGGAGAAAATATAGGCGTACAATGCCAAGAAGGTTTTTATTCGTATGTGTCTTCTAGATAGCATTAAAATGAGAGTTTTATTTTTCCTATTTGTTTGATTCTTTCTTCAGCCATTTTGTTAGCTGCTAGGTAGGTTGGGATGTTTTCTTTTTCCGCTTTATCAAAGATCGCCAAAGTGGTGTTGTAGATGTCCTTAGTTAAGCCCATTACTCTTTCTTTGTCGTACCCAGTTACTTCAAAAAAGCAGTTGATTACCCCACCGGCATTTATCAAATAATCTGGAGCATAGGTAATTCCCATTTCCATACACATTTTACCATGTTTTACTTCATCTTGTAATTGATTATTGGCAGCACCAGCAATGATTTTACATTTAAGTTTACCCAAAGTATCATCATTTACAGTAGCACCCAATGCACAAGGAGAATATATGTCTACATCTAAATCGTAAATATCTTCGGGAGCTACTACGGTAACTTTATATTCTTTGGCTATTCTGTCCAAAGTTGGCTGATAAATGTCTGTTACAAAAATTTCGGCACCTTCTTTTTCTAGAAATTGGATTAAGTATTCGCCTACGTGTCCTGTGCCTTGCACAGCTATTTTTTTTCCTTTTAAACTATCGTTACCGTATGTTTTTTTGGCAGCAGCTTTCATTCCCATGTACACTCCGTATGCTGTCACTGGCGAAGGATCTCCACTTTTTCCTGGTAACCCACTTACGTGATTTGTTTCCATGTTTACCCAGGTCATTTCTCTTGGGGACACACCCACATCTTCTGCAGTAATGTATTTTCCGCCCAAGCTATTTACAAATTTTCCAAACCTTCTAAAAAGGGCTTCGGATTTATCCGTGTGTGGATTTGCAATAATCACTGCTTTACCACCACCTAAGTTCAATCCAGAAATCGCAGACTTGTAAGTCATTCCTCTCGAAAGTCTCAAAACATCGTTCAATGCTTCTACTTCGCTTGCATAATTCCACATTCTTGTTCCTCCCAAAGAAGGGCCTAGTGTTGTATTATGAATTGCAATAATTGCCTTTAAACCAGATTCTTTGTCATTACAGAACACAACTTGTTCGTGCCCCATCATTTCCATTCTGTTCAAAAGGAACCCATGTTCTTGAGCTTTTTCAGCTACTATATTTTCCATGATTAATAAATTTATTTAAGGAGTACAAAATTACGATTATTATTTATTTTTTGGAACTTTAATTTCGAATTAAAAGTTTCCCCTTTTCAATCGAGTTTTTTGTCAATGAAAACATGTTTCTTTTGACGAAATTGTAAGTATTAAAAACTTATCTTTGTCCCGATGAAATCACTCTCATATTTAAATAAATACCTAATCAAATACAAGTGGCGCCTTATTTTGGGAACTCTATTTATAGCCGCTTCCAATTACTTTGGAGTCGAAATGCCACGGCTTGTGAAAAGAGCAGTGGATTTGTTCGAAAAAAAAATCGGTTCTATTCAGACATCGTCCCTAACGGAAATGGACCGGTCAGAGATTCTTGATGGAGCTTTTTATTTGGCTTTAATTTATGTTGGATATTCCTTAATTCGTGGTTTTTTTGTGTTTCTAAACAGACAAACAATCATCATCATGTCACGGCTCATAGAGTACGATTTGAAGAATGAAATTTACCAGCACTATCAGAAATTAACTCCGGCTTTTTACAAGCAAAATAATACCGGAGACTTAATGAACCGAATTTCTGAAGATGTGAGCAAAGTGAGAATGTATTTGGGTCCTGCAATTATGTATACAATAAATCTACTGGTATTGAGCGGATTGACTATTTATTACATGGTTTCGGTGAATGTAGAACTCACGTTGTATGCATTGGCTCCTTTGCCTATAATGACTATTATGATTTATTATATCAGTAAAATCATGAATCGCAGGAGTGAAGAGGTTCAAGTTCAACAGTCGCTTATATCTACTTTTGTTCAAGAATCTTTTTCAGGAATTAGAGTGGTGAAAGCATATAACATGCAAAAATCATTGAACCAAAGTTTTTTGAAGGAAGCGAACGAGTATCGTTCTAGGTCAATGAAGCTGGCAACTATCAATGCTTTTTTCTTTCCAGTAATTGTTTTGCTGATTGGAGTAAGTACTGTGTTAACAATTTACATTGGAGGAATAAAGGCAAATCAAGGAATCATCACAAATGGTGATATTGCTGCATTTGTTATTTATGTAAATATGCTTACTTGGCCATTTGCTTCTATAGGATGGGTTACTTCCATGGTTCAGCGTGCAGCTGCATCTCAAAAAAGAATCAATGAATTTCTGAATCAAAAACCCGCAATTTTTTCAAAATCGAATGCGGTAGAAATGAAAGGAGGAGATATTGTATTTGATGAGGTGTCTTTCGTATATCCTGATTCTGGGATAAAAGCGCTTCAAAACATTTCGTTTACACTGCCCCAAGGGAAAACTTTAGGGATAATTGGCGAAACAGGTTCGGGTAAATCTACTGTTGCAAATATGATAGCTCGTTTGTACGATGTCGACTCAGGTTTAATTCGTGTAGGGAATTCAAACATTGAAGATATTGAATTGACTCAATTAAGAAGGTCGATTGGGTATGTGCCTCAAGATTCGTTTTTATTTTCGGATACGATAGCTAATAACATTAAGTTTGGTTTGACTGAGCTCTCTCAAGAGAGTGATTCCCTCATGGAACAAGCGGCAAAAGACGCTCATATTTATTCTAATATTGTTGGCTTTGACAAGGGTTTTGAAACACTAGTTGGAGAGAGAGGGATTACTCTTTCGGGAGGTCAAAAACAACGAGTTTCCATAGCTCGTGCAATTATAAAGCAACCAGATATTCTGGTTTTTGATGATTGTTTGTCTGCTGTGGATACAGAAACGGAGGACATCATTTTAAGGAATTTAAAAAGAATAATGGAAGGTAAAACTGCCGTGATAATTAGTCATCGAATTTCATCTTTAGAGCACGCAGACCTCATTTTGGTAATGAACGAAGGACAAATAATCGAACAAGGTGATCACGAACAGCTAATAAGGCAGAATGGATATTACGCTTCTCTGAATGAAAAGCAGAAAGTATAATGAAGAGTCTTGAATGAGACACAGCCAATTCAAGACTCTACAAATATTATTTTTTCAAATCAAATCTATCGGCCATCATTACTTTGTGCCAAGCAGCTACAAATTCTTTCACAAATAATTCGTTTGCATCAGCACTTCCGTATACTTCGGATAAAGCTCTAAGTTCTGAGTTAGAACCAAAAATTAAATCGGCTCTTGTAGCTTCCCATATTGGATTTTCTGTTTCCCTGTTCATCCCAATAAACACTTCTTTTGTATCATCTTTGGCTCCCCATTTTGTTTCCATGCTCAATAGATTAACGAAAAATTCGTTGGAAAGTATTTCTTTTTTAGAAGCAAGTAAACCTGTGTTCGAGTTGTCATAGTTCGCACCGATGGCTCTCATTCCGCCAACCAAAACAGTCATTTCTGGTGCGGTAAGTCCAAGTAATTGTGCTTTGTCTATTAACAGTTCTTCTGTAGATACAGTATATTTTGTTTTTAAATAATTTCTAAAACCATCTGCCATTGGTTCGAGCAAATTCATTGAAGCAACATCGGTTTGTTCTTGGGTTGCATCAGTTCTTCCAGGAGTAAATGGAACAGTCATTTCAAATCCACCATTTTTTGCGGCAGTTTCAATTCCAACCACACCACCCAGCACAATTAAATCTGCCATAGATACTTTTGTTTGGCCAGATTTTGCGTTGAATTCTGTTTGAATTGTTTCCAACACCGACAACACTTTTTTCAATTGTTTGGGATTATTTACTTCCCAATCTTTTTGGGGAGCTAACCTTATTCGTGCTCCATTGGCTCCACCTCTTCTGTCTGATTGTCTGTAGGTGCTCGCAGATGCCCAGGCGGTTGTAGTCAATTCAATCACGCTTAGCTGCGAATTTGAGATAGCTGTTTTCAACTCGTCAATTTGTTTGTTGTTGATGGTAGTGTAATCAGCTTCAGGAATTGGATCTTGCCAAATCAAGTCTTCTGTTGGAGCTTCAGGTCCAATATAAGTAGATCTTGGGCCCATGTCTCGATGTGTTAGCTTGAACCAAGCTTTAGCAAAAGCCATGTCAAATTTCTCGGGATTTTCGTAAAAATCTCTTGAAATCTTTTCATAAATGGGGTCTTCTCTCATCGACAAATCGGTTGTGAGCATCGTTGGTTTGTGCATTTTTTCCGAATCAAAAGCATCCGGAACCAACATTTTGGAATCCTTTGCTTCCCATTGGTGAGCACCTGCCGGGCTTTTTACCAATACCCATTCGTTTTCAAATAGATTCATAAAAAACAAATGACTCCATTTGGTAGGGGTTTGAGTCCAAATTACTTCCAGTCCAGAAGTGATGGCATCGGCTCCTTTTCCAGATTTGTAATCACTTTTCCATCCCAACCCTTGCTCTTCAATATCTGCAGCCTCTGGTTCAGGTCCAACATGAGTGGCTGGTCCAGCTCCGTGGGTTTTTCCTAATGTATGTCCACCGGCAATGAGTGCAACGGTTTCTTCGTCATTCATTCCCATTCTTCCAAACGTCTCTCTTATGTCGTGAGCAGCCAATTTTGGATCAGGGTTTCCGTTTGGTCCTTCTGGATTTACATAAATTAATCCCATTTGCACAGCAGCCAGAGGATTTTCTAGTTCCCTATCGCCCGAGTATCTTTTGTCCTCTAGCCATTTTTCTTCTTTTCCCCAATAGATATCCTTGGCCGGTTCCCAGGTATCCGTTCTTCCTCCGGAAAATCCATAGGTTTTAAATCCCATTGATTCCAAAGCTACATTTCCTGTCAGAACCATTAAATCTGCCCAAGAGATTTTTTGTCCATATTTTTGTTTAATTGGCCAAAGCAGTCGCCTTGCTTTATCCAGGTTTGCGTTGTCTGGCCAGCTATTTAGCGGAGCAAATCGTTGTTGTCCTTCTCTTGATCCCCCTCTTCCGTCAGCAGTTCGGTAGGTTCCTGCACTGTGCCAAGCCATTCGGATAAAAAACCCTCCGTAGTTTCCATAGTCTGCAGGCCACCAATCTTTAGAATCGGTCAACGTTTTTTCAATATCTGCTTTCAGCGAATCATAATCCAATGAGTTGAATGCTGCTTCGTAGTCAAATTCTTCCGATAGCGGATTAGATAGCTGAGAGTTTTGTCTCAGTAGGTCTAAATTCAGCATGTTTGGCCACCAATCGCTGTTTTCGGTTGCGCTCTTGTTTGATTTGCTTTTCATTGTAGCTCCTGTCATTCCATCGTATTCAGCAGTTTTTTCGCCACACGAAAAAAGTAGAACTCCGGAAACAATTGCCATTCCTATTTGTTTTATCTGTTTCATAGCTTTTTGTTTTATTGTCATTCAAAATTAAGGGATATTATTTATTTATAAAAACGATAGTTTAGATGTATATATTGATTTTATCAATGTTATTACTAGTTTTGTTGTATGACAATTCAACAAATAAAATATGTGTTGGCAGTAGCCCAATACGCTCACTTCGAAAAAGCTGCCGAATCATGTTTCGTAACTCAATCTACCCTGAGTACAATGATTAATAAACTAGAGGAAGAGATAGGGGTTTTTATTTTTAACCGGAAAACAAAACCCGTTACGATTACCAAAGAAGGTGAGCTGCTGATAGAGCGAATGAGAATTCTTCATTATGAGTTCGAGTCGCTTCAGAATACCGTGCAAGAACTCAAAGGCGAACTGGTGGGCGAACTAAGAATTGCCATCATCCCTACAATTGCACCTTATCTTTTGCCCTTGTTTTTAGCAGATTTTGCTAAAAAATTTCCAAGAGTAAAAATGATTGTGAGTGAATTGACTACGTCCAATATACAAAGATCTCTTAAAAGCAGAGCTATTGACGTTGCGATTTTGGCTATTCCTCTGGCTGATCCACAATTGAATGAAGTTGAGTTGTATGAAGAGCCCTTTTTGGTTTATGATTGTCGTTCTAGCCAAGTTAAAAAAACGACTTCTGTGGGAGAATTAGATTTTGCCAACTTATGGTTTTTAGAGGATGGACATTGTTTAAGTACTCAAGTCAAGCAGATTTGCGAGTTGTCAAGCGATGCGCCTAACAAAAATGTTAATTTTCAGTTTAAAGCTGGTTCATTGGATAGTTTGATGAGGTTTACAAAAGCAAATAATGGAATTACTATTTTGCCTTTTTTACTCTCAAATGAGCTCGAAAAATCGGAAAAGAATCGTCTCATTTCATTTTCAAGCCCAGTTCCGGTGAGGAAGGTTGGTTTAATAACTCATAAACACTTTGTGAAAAAAAAGTTGTTAGTCGAAATGGAAAAATCAATTAAACAGTCTGTTTCTTCGTTGCTTCCAGAGCTAAAAGGGTGTGAAGCAATTGGTCCAGTTTAGTGTTTTTTTTGCTTTTGAGTTGTGAAATTTAAATCACTTTCATTGGTATAAAATGAGAATAGAATTATATCTAAAAAATGACAAATTTTATTTGTCGTTATCCTATTTCATTCCACTAAATTCCACTTATCTTTGCCTGACTTAAAATCAATCCAAATGAAAACCTACACGCCCCAAGACATAAAAAAAGGAAATATCTTAGAGATAGAAATAGAAGACATGGCTTTTGGAGGAAAAGGATTGGCAAAATTGCAAGTGGGCGAAAGTAAAATTGTGATGTTTGTGCCCAATACCATTCCTGGGCAAGTGGTGAAAGCAAGAATATTCAAGAAGCGCAAAAAACACTTAGAGGGAAAATTAATCGAAATAGTTTCGGCTTCGCAAGACGAGGTAGAAATGAAATTTCAGGCAATTTCGGGCGCTCCTTATCTTACTTTACCAGTTGAAAAACAACGAGAGTACAAACAACGAACCACTATCGAGCAATACCGCAGAATAGGAAAAGTAGCCAAAATCGAAGAATTGTTTGATACCTACATTGAGTCTCCCACCAGCTTTCATTACCGTAACAAAATGGAGTATGCTTTTAGTACCATTCGGTATGATTTTGAACAGGAAGAAACTCTAGATGATGAGTTTGCACTGGGTTTCAAGAGAAGAGGAACTTGGTGGATTGTTGAGAACCTAGACAAAGATTCGGGTTTGTTTGATGAGGAGTTTGAAAATAAACTGAAAGAGATTCGTGCTTACCTAGAAAAAACGGGATTGCCAGCTTGGCATCCGCCAAAAAAACATGGGTTTTATCGTTACTTAACTGTAAGAAAGTCTTTTGCCAATAACCAACTGCTGTTGAATTTAACTACCTCAAAATCTGGCTTGGTTCATTTCGATAAACAAGCTTTCGTTGAATTTGTAACAAGCTTATTTGAAAATAGAGTTGCAGGAATTTTACATACAATCAACGACAGTTTAGGTGAACGTTCTCACAATGATGAGAACGATTACGAGATGCTTTTTGGGGAGAACTTAATACAAGAAAACTTACTAGGGCTTTCGTTCGAAGTGAGCATGCAAAGTTTTTTTCAAACGAACCCAAAATCTGCAGAGCGATTATATGCTAAAGTGATTGATTACGTCATGGAAGATACCGAATATTCTTCTGGCGACACAGTGATGGATTTATTTTGTGGTACAGGGACTATTGGACAATTGATTTCCAAAAAGACTGGAGTTCAGGTTGTTGGCGTGGATATTGTGTCTGAAGCAATTGAAAATGCCAAAGAAAATGCTAAACGAAACGAAGTTGAGACGGCAAAATGGTTTGCGGCCGATGTGGGGAAGTTTCTCACCCAATATCCTCAATACGCAGGTAAGATTAAAACCATCGTATTAGACCCACCAAGAGGAGGAATTGCTCCAAAAACTTTAGTAAAAGTTACTCAAATTAACGCTCAACGAATTGTGTATGTGTCATGTAATCCAGCTACTCAATCTCGTGATATTGAGGTGCTGAAGGAAAATGGTTACACAATGACAAAAATTAGTTTTGTCGACCAATTCCCTCATACTGCGCACATTGAGGCAATTGCTATCTTCGAAAAAACAAAAAATTAGTTTATTAACAGAATTGTTTAATAAATCAGGTTTTTCATTCATTTTTGTTAAAAAAGAAACAGAATGACTTTTTTACTCGACAAATCATCACTACTTTTGTTTAATTAAGAAGAAAAAGAGAAAGAATGAGTACAATTTCAAAAATTATTGAAAGAGAAATATCCTCTTCTCCATTTTTGGAGGAATCGATAGCCGAGGATTTAATAAACATATCGTCTTTGGCCAGAATGTTGCAGCCTAAAGTAGAGGAGGAATTGGGCAAATCGGTAAAGACTGGTGCTCTCGTGATGGCGATAAATAGAATGGAGTTCGAGAAATTTAATTCCATCAATGGAAAAATAGAAAAATTCATGAATTCGTTGGGTGATATTATTATCCGAAGTAACCTGAATGATTACGCCTTTAAGAATTCACCAACATTGGCAACTGCCCAAATGAAGTTGTTGAAAGAATCGAGTGACAAAGTAGACGGTTTTTGTACCGTATCACAAGGTGTTTATGAGTCCAACATTGTAGTAATCAAATCTTTGTCTCACAAGGTAGATGAGTTGTTCAAGGACGAAACACTTTTGTTTAAAATGGAAGATTTATCCTCAGTGACACTACGTTTGCCAGACTTTAATGTGCCAGGTGCTTACTATTTTTTACTAAAAAAAATAGCTTGGGAAAACATCAACATTTTTGAAATTATTTCAACTACCAACGAGATTACCTTAGTAGTAAAAAACGAAGACATTGATCGAGTATTTTCGTTGCTTATGTCATTCAAGAAAAAATAATCCATGCTGGCACTTATAAAAAAAGAAGTTGGGAGTTTTTTTAGCTCTTTGGTTGGGTACATTACGATAGTCATATTTTTGCTGTCGATTGGCTTATTCATGTGGGTAATACCCGGGGAGACAAATGTCTTTGATTCAGGATTTTCTGACTTAGGTTTTTTATTTACCAATGCACCGGCAATTTTCCTGTTTTTGATACCGGCAATTACTATGCGACTGTTTGCTGAGGAAAGAAGAATGCAAACTTTAGAATTGTTGTTTACCAAACCTATTACTGATTTTCAGATTGTTTTAGCTAAATACATGGCAGGAATTATTTTATTGGTTTTAAGTTTGTTGCCTACATTGGTATATTATTTTTCTGTCGTTCAATTAGGGAACCCGATAGGGAATATTGATTCAGGAGGAACAATTGGTTCTTACATTGGCTTGTTTTTCTTGGGTGCTAGTTTTTTGTCGGTCGGTTTGTTTGCTTCTTCCATATCAACAAACCAAATTGTGTCATTTTTGGTGGCGGTAGTTTTGTGTTTTACGGTGTATTTGGGGTTCGATTTTATTGGAAATAACATTGAATCAGGAGAAACTGCTTACTTGGTCAAGAATTTTGGGATTGAGGAGCACTATTCATCCATCCAACGTGGCGTGATAGATAGCCGAGATTTGTTGTACTTTATTAGTTTGATTGTCGTTTTTTTGTTGGCAACCAAACTAAGTTTAAAACGAGGAAAATAATGAACGGAACAACAAAATTAGCGATACAGATTGTGGCAGTTGCCCTGACGGTGTTACTGACAAATTATATTGGTTCCAAAAAGTTTTTTCGTATTGATTTAACGGAAGAAAAAATTCATTCACTATCTGATAAAACGATAGAGATATTGGAAAACGACTCGTTGATTCGCGATGAGTTGAGGTTTGAAGTCTATTTGGAAGGAGATTTACCTCCGGAATTAAGAAAGCTTCAGTCAGCGCTACAAGAAAAATTGAGTGAATTAAAAGCATTTGGTGGTGCCAATATTTACTATGAATTCATTGACCCAGCTGAGGATGAAACGCGCAAGAATGAGGTGTATACCCAGTTGTATGAGTTCGGGTTGAAACCAACAAAAGTGACTTCTATCGTAGGTGGTACCAAAAAAGATAATTTGTTGTTTGGAGGAATTATTCTAAGAACAGTAGACAATAAAAATATACCGATTCAAATTTTGGGTCCGAGTAACCTTGATCCAAATTCTGGTATAGCCATTCCTGTTCCAATCGATTTGATACCGATTGAAACCCTAATAAATGATTTGGAATATCAATTGTTAGAAGGGATTTATAAAGCAGTTAGTCCCAATCGAAAGAAAATTGCATTCTTGCAGGGACACGGTGAGCTGAAGGAGATAGAAAGGTATGATGTCACTTATGAATTATCCAAATTTCATGCAGTAGAAGATGTCACAGTAAACGGAAAAATTAATGCATTAAAAAACTATGATGCGTTAGTCGTTGCAAAACCAACTCTGCCAATTTCAGAGAAAGACAAATACATTATCGATCAATTTATCATGAAAGGTGGAAAAGTCGCATGGCTTTTGGATATGGTTGAGGTTGATATCGATTCTTTGAATATGAACGAAGAAACTTTTGGGTTGGAAAGGAATCTTAATGATATTGATGCTCAGTTATTTAACTATGGGGTAAGGTTCAATAAGAACCTGCTTATTGATGTGAATTCAGCCAAAATTCCATTGGGCGGAAATTTGTATCCTTGGTATTATCATCCAGTGATTAATTCGTGGAGAATTAAAAATGCGGTGGTCAATAACCTGGATCCTATTCGATTGAAATATGCTGGAACGTTAGATTTGTTGAAAACAGAAAATGTGGTAAAAACTCCTTTGCTGCAAAGCTCAGAAAACGCAATGACTTACAAAGTTCCTGTTCGTGTCAATTACCAAATGATAAACCTTAAGCCAGAAGCGCTTAAGTATAATTCGCAGCCCTATCAGGTTGTTGCAGCTATGCTTTCTGGAACTTTTAAATCTAGTTTTAGAAACAGATTGACCGATTCTTATTTCAAGAATACGCCAATCAAACACAAAAATGAAAGTGTAAAAAATAGCATGCTTGTAATAAGTGATGGCGACATTATTCATGGAGAGGTGGATTCCTTCCCAAATAATAAAGGAGTGATGATTGTGCGACCAATGAATATTAATTACGACCGTTACGACCGTTCTGCAACTTTTGGGAACAAAGAGTTTTTTGTGAACGCAATGGAAAATTTAATGGGCATTGACGATTTGATCCCATTGAGAAGTAAAACCATTACTTTGAGGCCATTGGACAAAACAAAAGTAAAAAAAGACAGAACTTTTTGGAAAGCAATCAACGTATTCGTTCCGATTTTTGTAATGGTAGTTTTTGGTTTGATCTATCATTACTTACGAAGAAGAAAATTTGCTAGAAAACACTAAAATTGTTTCTTTTTTTTTCTCTCTTTGGTTATCCGAAAGACAGAAAAGTACTTAGCCATATTTAAGCCTAGCTTTTCTTTTCAAAACTACTCATTTGGGTTATATTGATCAAAATAGCTCCCAATGAAAAAGCTTTTATTTCTTTTCTGTTTGTTTCCTTTTTTTTTCTCAGCGGGAAATAACAATCTACCAATTGGTGGAAGAGCAACCGGAATGGGAAATACAGGTCTTTGTATTGCTGATGTGTGGGCAATACGATTCAATCAAGCTGCATTAGCCGAAGTTAGTTCTGTGAGTTTTGGCGCTGCTTACGAAAGTAGATTTTTACTCAAATCGCTTGGGGTGCAATCGTTGGCTGTTGCTATTCCAGTAAAGCGAGGAACTTTTGGGTTAAATTACACTGGAACTGGCGACAAACTATACAATGAATCAAAAATAGGACTGGGATACGGAATGAAACTTTCTGAGAAAGTGAATCTGGGAATTCGACTGAACTATCATTCTTTACGATTAGGCAACAATTATGGCAGAACTCAAAACTTGACGTTTGAACTAAGTGTGCTGGCCAAGCCAACAAATAATATTCAGATAGGATTCCACTTGTTTAACCCTTCTCAAACGAAACTCAACGAGTACCAAAACGAGGAAATTCCTGCCATAATAAATCTTGGAATGTCCTACAAGTTTTCGGAAAAGGTATGCGGAAACATTGAGATAGAGAAAGACATTGAACGGCCTTTTTCAATAAAACTAGGGGTGGAGTACTTTCCGGCAGATAATATATTTATTCGAGCAGGAATCATTACCAATCCCTCCATGCCTACAATTGGTTTTGGGCTGGTAAAAGGTGAGTTTAAAATTGATTTTTCCTCTGCATTTCACCCAATTTTAGGAATCACACCTAGTTTAGGATTAAGATATTCGGTGTGAGTTGGAAAAAACGAAATACCCTCCTGTTTCTTCTTTTGGTAGTTGGGCACATGGCACAGGCTCAAACAAAATTTGAGGAGAAAAACGACATCATTGAGCAACGAATAGAATATATTGGGGGCGACAATGAAAGTATTGATTATTCTACCTTGTTTGATAACCTCTACTATTATTATGACCACCCAGTAAATCTGAATAACACAAAACAACTAGATGTGCTGTTGGAACTTGGTTTGCTTTCAGAAATTCAAGTAGTGAATTTGAAAAAGCACATCGAAACAACCGGAAAATTGATGACAATCTATGAGCTGCAATCGGTCGAAACATTTGATTTGCTCACCATTCGAAACATTTTGCCGTTTTCATTTGTTTCTTCTGAATTGTTTTCGCCCAATGTATCGGTGAATGAAATCTTCAAAAATAGCTCGAATGAATTGTACATTCGAAATATAAGAGATATTCAAGAGAAAAAAGGATACACAGCGAAAGAGAATGCCAACGATACGCGTTATTTGGGAAGTCCCGACAAGCTTTTTGTGAGGTATCGGTTTAGGTATCTTAACAAAATAAGCGCAGGAATTACAGCAGAGAAGGACCAAGGAGAACAGTTTTTTAGGGGAAATCAATCTCGCGGGTTCGATTATTATTCTGCCCATTTTTTTCTCAAAGATTTTGGAAGATTAAAAGCTTTGGCTCTGGGTGATTATCACTTTCAGGTAGGTCAAGGATTAACACTCTGGAGTGGTTTGGCTTTCGGGAAATCTGTGGATATTAGTACGGTAAAAAGAAATGCAGTAGGGATAAGGCACTATGCTTCGGCCGATGAAAACAATTTTTTGAGAGGTGGAGCGGCTACTTTTGGCCTCACCAAAAAACTTCAACTTTCGGCTTTTTACTCACGAAAAAGAATCGATGCAAATATTACCGACACGTTGGATAATATTACCAATGAGGTGGCATTTTCGTCCTTGCAAAATAGTGGGTTTCATCGAACAGAATCGGAGTTTGAAAACAAGGACGCAATTCTTGAAACCCATGTTGGCGGCAGATTAGAGTATGTTTCTTCTGCATTGAGAATTGGAGCTACAGGATTTGCTTCGAGGTACGGAGGTGATTTTCAGCGAAAGTTGAGTTTTTACAATCAGTTTGAGTTTGCGGACAACCGAAACTTTGTAGCCGGAGTGGATTACAATTATGTGTTCCGTAATGTTAATTTTTTTGGTGAATTTTCGCGCAGCCAGAATGGAGGAATAGCTTATGTAAACGGTGTGTTGGTTTCGCTAGATGCCAGATTATCCTTTACCTTACTTCACCGAAACTATGGCCCAGATTATCAAAATTTATTGAGCAATGGATTGGCAGAAAGTAGCAATTCTTGGAATGAGAAAGCAATTTTCATGGGTTTTGATGCAAACCTTACAAAGTCTTTCACACTCACTGGTTCAATGGATTTCTTTACTTTTCCCTGGATGCGCTTTCAAGCTTATGCGCCAAACTCGGGCGGTACTGAATTTATTACGCAACTTCAGTACCGTAAATCAAGAAATTTTGTGGCTTATTTTCGATACCGGAAACAAGCCCGAGAAGTGAACAACAGCCAAGTGGAATCCTCAATTTATCAACTAGCCAAAGAGTCGCGAACAAATTATAGATTAAATCTTTCAATGAAAATCACCGATTATTTAAGTTTAAGAAATAGGGTAGAGGTAACTGAATATGTGAAAGGAGAGAATGAAGCTGAGTATGGTTTTTTGGCATACCAAGATGTGGTTTTCAAACCAAAATCAAAGTCATATTCCTTTACCGCCAGGTACGCTTTGTTTGATGCTCAGTCATTTAATGCAAGAATTTATGCTTATGAGAACGATGTGTTGTATTATTTTTACATTCCTGCTTACTACAAAGTAGGCTCACGTTTTTACTTAACTGCGCGTTACAAGTATCGAAAGAAATTTGATTTTTGGATTCGTTATGGCGTTTGGAATTATAGAAATGAAGAAACTTTACTTAGCGGTCTCGAGGAGATTCAAGGGAATATTAGATCTGATGTGAAAGTAGTTTTTAGGTTTTTGTTCTGAGGATAGATTTTCGAGAAATGTTAACTAATTTTATCCTAATTTTATCTCACAAACTGAGCTAAAAAAAATGATCGTTTATGATTAAGAAAATTTTGTATTATTTGAATCCTCGAACTTTTTTTCAAAAAAATGAAGCTGAGAACAAAAATGCTTCCCACAAAACAATGCAAGGAATAAATAGGTTGTCTATTTACATGTTTTTGTTTTGTGTTATTTTGATAATTCTCAAATACTTGAGGTAAATCGCTATTCCGTAATTCCCATTTTTTTCATCAGAAATTCCGCGTTCATGTTGGAGCAAATTCCCTGTTTTAGGGTGTAGTCAAATACCAGTTTGTCGTTTTCTATTTCTACGTCAAAATACTTGTTCGATATTTGGAGGGGAAACTCTTCTTTCAGGGAACACAACGACAAATCGTGGGTTGCTATGATGCCGGAAACTTGGTAGTTTAATAGTTGTTTAATGAATTTTTTTGAGCCTTCTGCTTTGTCTTTGGAGTTTGTTCCTTTCAGGATTTCATCCAAAATGACAAATAGAGTTTCTCCTTTTTTTAATTTTTCTACAATCGTTTGTAACCTTTTAAGCTCCGAGTAAAAGTAAGATTCGTTGTTGGACAAAGAATCGGAAGTTCGCATACTAGAAAATAATTGAGTAGGTTTAAATTTGAAATAACTGGCACAAACCGGAGCGCCACAGTTTGCCAGAACTAGGTTAATTCCCACAGCTCTCAAAAAAGTGCTTTTTCCAGCCATATTTGCACCAGTTACGATAACAAATTCTTGCAGAGTATTTATCTCAAAATCATTGGCAATTCGATTGTCGGTTTGCATGAGTGGATGAGCCAATTCCTTTGATTCAAATAGATTCTCTTGCGAGAGTTGTGGCCGAGAAAATGTTGGATTATTGAAAGCGAAAGTAGCTAAACTCAAATAAGTTTCCATTTCATGGGTGGCTTCAAACCAATTAGATATGCCGTTATCGTTGTTGGTCAGCCATTTTTTTAATCCAAAAAGATAGCGCAAATCCCATAAGAAAAGAGCATTTGCCAAAAGAGCAAAAATGGGATTGCTTCGGTTGTCAAATTGATTGGTCAACTGAGCCAGTTCGTTGATTTTTACAGAAGCAAAAGACTCATTGTGGAGTAGTTTTTTTTGAATAGTGATCAATAAATCAGAGCCAAAGGTTTCTTCTTCTATTTTGTTGGCTAATAGAGAGTGCTGTTTTAGGATAGGCGAAAATGAAGAAATTTTGGCGTGCTGAGAGTTGATAGTTTTCAAATGTTTTCCGGTAATTCCAAGAGGAATTAAAGCGGCTACAAGTACAAATCCAATGGGAATGATGGCATAATATGCAAAAATAATAACCGAAATCATGAAAATTGGAATAGCCAAGAATAGAAATTTCCAAATTGTTTTATTTTCAAAAAGTGGAATTTCTTTTGCGTTCCAAGAAGAGAGTAGGTCGATAGATTTCTTATGGGTGAAATAAAGGTTGCCTTTTGCCCGAAAATCCTCTCTCCAGTTTGGTTTGTTCTCCAATTCCTCTACTGCCACTTGTCGTGTTCGAATTGTTTTTTTATCCGTAAACGGATGAGCTAGCAGCTTGGCAAGTAAATTGCTTGAGGCAGGTGAGCTGGTTCTATTTATTGCCTGAAAAAGTGAGTTTTCTCCAAATACATCCAAATCATGAGAGAATTCATGACTGGTGTTTAAGAATTCTTTTCCGTTTTCAAAAGAGCTGAAATTTCCAGAAATCGCTAACAATTCTTCTTCGTTGCACTCGATTTTCTTTTTAATAAGAAGCAGGAGTTCATTTTCGTTGCGATTTTTCTTAACCAAAACTCCAAAAAGAAAAAGAAATGGAATCACTCCAAATAACCAAGCGCTCTCATTCCAGTAAATAGCCAAAACAAAAAAGCTTACTACAAACAAAAAACTAAAAACTCGCGCAAATAAAATTCGCCTTAGAATCTTTTCTTGCATCTTTTTTAGCTTGCTTAATGAGTCTATTCGTTGCTTGTAATGGTTTTTTATTGACGCTTTCATTTGGGTAAAGTTACTAGTAAATCCGTTAACAGTGTGGCTGTGAATAAGAATATTTGAGGATGTTAATAAGATTAAAATTTAACAAGTTGCATACTATTTGTGAAAACCTTAATTTCGAGAAAAACGAGAAAACATTTATGAAGAAAATTGCAATTTTAGGAGCGGGTCGCTCTTCCTCAAGTTTAATAAGATATTTACTAGAACAAGCCGAGCAAAACAATTGGTTTTTGAGAGTTTGTGACAGGGACTTGGAAACGGCTAAGAACAAAATTGGAAATCACAAACAAGCCGAAGTAAGCGAGTTCGATGTATTTGATAAAGCGGAAGTGGAGAGAGAGGTGAAGCAAGCGGATTTAATTGTTTCGATGTTGCCTGCGAGCATGCACATTCATGTAATAGAAGAAGCAATTAGACAAAAAAAGAATGTGGTAACACCTTCTTACATTTCCTCCGAGGTGAAGGCATTAGATTCGGCAGCAAAAGAGGCAGGTGTTTTGATTATGAACGAATTGGGCGTGGATCCTGGAATTGATCACATGAGTGCCATGAAGTTGATTAATGAAATAAAAGAAGAAGGAGGTGAAATTTTGAATTTTGAATCATTTACTGGTGGACTCGTAGCGCCTGAGAGTGATAATAATCCTTGGAATTATAAATTTACATGGAATCCTAGAAATGTTGTGGTTGCCGGTCAGGGAGGTTGCGCTAAATTTGTTGAAGAAAAACAATTTAAATACATTCCATACAATAAACTGTTCAGACGAACTGAATTCATTGACATAGACGGGTTCGGGAAGTTTGAAGGAATAGCAAATAGAGATTCACTGAAATACCAATCGGTTTATGGATTAGAAAATATCAATACAATTTATAGAGGGACATTAAGGCGAGTTGGCTTTTCTAGAGCTTGGGACGTTTTTGTTCAAATTGGCGCCACAGATGATAGTTACACAATGGAAAATACGGAGGAAATGACTTACAGAGATTTTATTAACTCTTTCCTCGCTTATAGCCCATCAGATTCAGTAGAATTGAAACTTAGGCATTATTTAAAAATTGAACAAGACGATACGCTCTGGGAAAAACTGGTTTGGTTGGGGATTTTCGAAGAAACAAAAGTTGGTTTGAAAAATGCTACGCCTGCTCAAATTTTACAAAAAATATTGGAGGAAAAATGGACCCTTGAGCCAGAAGATAAAGACATGATTGTTATGTGGCATAAGCTTGTTTACAAGACCAAGTCTGGAGATAGAAAGGAAATTCAATCGAGTATGGTTTCCATTGGCGAAGATCAAACATATACAGCTATGAGTAATACAGTAGGGTTGCCAGTGGGAATCTGTTGTAAATTAATCTTGAACGGAACTATCAATTCAACGGGAGTTGATTTGCCTATTTCTAAACAGTATTACGAACCCATCCTGGAAGAATTAAAAGCGTACGACATTTCTTTTAATGAAAAGGAGGTGAAATAACGAGTCCAACCACCCTTCGATACATTCCTCCTCAAGTCGGAATACTCAGGTTTCTGTTTATCGTAATTTGCGGGTTGAGTGAATTTTTCCTGAAAGAGTGATTGTACCATAATTCAATATAGAAAGGGCCTTCCAAAAAGTTGAAAACTTGTCTAAAACCAACTTCAAATTAAGTTGTCAAAACGTGTACTTACATGTATTTTTGGAGTAGTAAAAAACACACATGTCAAACCTCATAAAACTCTTGCCAGATGCTGTTGCAAACCAAATTGCAGCGGGAGAAGTGGTTCAACGACCGGCATCTGCCGTTAAGGAATTATTGGAAAATTCTATCGATTCAGGAGCTACACTGGTTCAGCTCATATTGAAAGACGCGGGCAAGACTCTTATTCAAGTGATAGATGATGGATGTGGAATGGGGGAAACTGATGCCAGAATGTGTTTTGAAAGACATGCTACTTCAAAGATTACGAAAACGAACGATTTATTTAGTATTAGAACGAAAGGTTTTAGAGGAGAGGCGATGGCTTCCATTGCAGCGGTGGCACAAGTTGAAATGAAGACAAAGCTTCATGACCAAGAAGTAGGGGTTAGAATACATATTGAAGGAAGTAAAATGATTACTCAGGAACCAGTGCAAACGGCAAATGGAACTTCCATTTCCATAAAAAATTTGTTTTTTAATATACCTGCTAGAAGAAATTTTCTAAAATCCAATCAAGTGGAGACTCGTCATATTATCGATGAATTTCAAAGAGTGGCGCTTACTCATCCTGAAGTCTCGTTTAAGATGACTCACAATGGAGCCGAAACATTTAGTTTGCCTCAAGGAACTCTCAGGCAGCGAATTGTGAATGTTTTTGGAAAAAAATTCAATCAATCACTTGTCCCAATTGACGAAAAAACCTCCATTACTAACTTAACAGGCTTTATTGGTAAGCCAGAATTTGCTAAGAAAACAAGAGGGGAACAGTTTTTTTTCGTGAATAAGCGGTACATTAAGAATAGCTATTTAAATTACGCAGTAATGCAGGCTTATCAGGATCTTATTCCTTCCAAAAGCTATCCTTCTTATTTCATTTACATGGAAATGGAACCAGCGAGTATTGATATTAATATTCACCCAACCAAAACTGAAATAAAATTTGAAGATGAAAAGGCGATTTATGCCATTTTGAATTCTGCTGTAAAACAATCTATTGGAAAATATCAGGTAGCACCCTCTCTTGATTTTGATCAAGAAACTAGTTTTAATGTAGAACCATTTCGGAAAGGAATGGAAGTGAAAATCCCTCAAATTAAGGTGAATCCTCAATTTAATCCTTTCGAAAGAGAAGTTTCAAAAAAACCAGAAGGCCCACGGAGTGGCTTTAAAAAAGAGACTCCTTCGACCAACCAAATAGATGCCCTTCAGCAATTTTATGCTCAACAAGGAGTAACGGCAAGAACCGAAAAAGAGCAAGATTCGCAAGAACTTCTCCCCATTGATTTGGATAAAAAGATATTCCAAATACACAACAGATACATTTACTCTCAAATAAAATCTGGTTTCATTGTAATCGATCAACAAAAGGCTCATGAAAGAATTTTGTATGAAAAGTTTTCTTTTTCCATCCAGAATCATTCAATTGCCTCTCAAAAAGAACTATTTCCGGTTCAATTGGAGTTCTCGGCAAGTAATTTTGCACTGCTCAAAGAGATCTGGGAAGAAGTGCAACTTATGGGGTTTGATATTGTTGAGTTTGGGAAAAACACAATTTCTATCAATGGAGTGCCATCCGGGATAAAAGATACTGATTACCAGCGATCGTTTGAGCAAATATTAGAACAAGTGAAAAATAATCAGGATAAATTAAACTTGAATATTCAAGAAAGTTTGGTGCGAGCAATGGCTTTTAATATGTCCATCAAAAAAGGAAAGCAGCTCACAGAACTTGAAATGAATAACCTGATAGATGAATTATTTGCTTGCAATCAGCCAGAGTATGCAATTAATGGAAAAAAAACTTACCTTACATTCACGACAGATGAATTGGATAAACTATTTTAAATGATTAGTAACTTACTTCGAAACCTTCCAGAGGTTGTAAAAAATTTATTGATTATAAATGTACTTATGTTTCTTGGTATTCAGGTTTTTCCTCAATATCGTGAGATGTTGGCGTTGCATAATATAGGAAGTGAATTGTTTATGCCTCATCAGTTGATTACCCATGTTTTTATGCACGGAAGTTTTGCTCATTTGCTTTTCAATATGTTTGCTCTCGGTATGTTTGGGGCTACACTGGAAAAAGTATGGGGTGGCAAAAAGTTTTTGATTGTGTATTTTGTTTCTGCGGCTGGAGCACTTTTATTGCAATTAGTTTTTAATTATTATAATTACTCTTCAGCTTTGGCAACGTACTCAGAAGTAGATATTGAACAAATTAAAAGTATCGTAGCTGTTTTGGATTTTTCTGCTCAGTATCCCAGTTATTTAATTCCTGGAATAGAAGCCGAATATTACAATAATATTGGAATGGTGGGAGCTTCTGGAGCCATTATGGGATTGTTGGCCGCCTTTGCTTACCTATTTCCTAATACAGAATTAATGCTCATTTTTTTACCCATTCCCATCAAGGCAAAGTTCTTTATTCCTTTTTATATGCTCGTTGAATTATTTTTGGGTGTAAATAGATTTGAGTGGGATAACATTGCGCATTTTGCCCACTTGGGAGGTGCAATTGCTGGATTTATTTTGGTGATTTTTTGGAATAAAAAAAGAGATAGTTTTTATTAATCTCCATCCATTGTTATAATTTTTAGTTTCATGAAATCTTTTGTCTTTTCCTTTCTCCCTTTTTTAATTTTGATGCATAGTGCCTTGGTTTCAGAGGCGCAATTCAATCGATATGGAGGAAAAAAAAGAACTGAAAAAATGAGTTCATTTATCAAACCTCTGAATAACACAGGTTGGTTTTTTGGGGTGGGAGCAACGACTACTCCCAAATTGAATTTTATTGAGTTTGAACCAAATCTTACTACAAGTGCTTTTCAGCCAGAAATACTAATGGCAATTAATCTGGAACAGCAAGCTCAGTTTGGTGTTTACTTGGAAGCAGGAAGATATAAATTACTAAGTACTAAAAAGCTTATCAGCTATATTGATTATGGAGCATCATACAAGCAATTAAGATCTGGGCAGAGCTATGATTTGGTTCGAGAAAATCTCTCCATATTTGACACAACTTCTTATAATCAAACGTATCAGAGTCATTCTGTTGGTGGGCAGTTTAATGCAAATAATGTGTTGGCGATAAATAAGAATGCATTTTTTCAGAACAGTTTGGGAGTCAATATTGAGTATGTTTTTGCTCAAAAATTGGAGTCTGAAGATGCCACTGGTTTCCGTGAAACTTACCAAAATGAGCCCTCTAGATTGAGAGCCCAAATTCATTATAAATTTGGAATAGGAATGAGAATTAGCCAAATGTGGTATGCAGTTCCCTCTGTCGAAATTCCCCTGCTAAATGTTTGGCAATGGGAAGGTGGAAGGTCCACTTTTGGTGCTTTTCATTCGCGATATCGTCCCATTATATTTTCGATCCGCTTTGCGTGGCTCACCAAACCAGATTGCCCAAAAGTATGGGACAACGATGATGCAACCCAAAACGGTGGCGGACTTTAATTTTTTCAAATCTACATACGAGGGATAAATGAACGAAGAACAACTTTTTAATCGTCTGCAAGAGTATCTTCAGGTTGAGGAAATTACTGTAGAATACGAAGAAGTTTTAAAAGAAATAATTACGAGCTTGGGAAAAGATTTGCTTATTCGCTCAACATTCTATTCGGGTGATTTACTTATGATGGTACTCGAGGTGAAAAAAGAGGTGTGGTTACAATCTCCAAAACTCTGGGAGATTCTAAGTCAGTTGATTAACGAACAATTTCATAAGATTGAAGCCGAAAAAGTATCGTTTGAGATGAAAGTGGATTGGTACGAAAAAATTGAAAGATTTAGCAAGTTAAAGTCCTTTTTTTAACTAATCAATTTATTTCAACCCCAAGATTTCGGGTAGCTTTTTAATCAAGGCCATTTCTTTGAATTCTTCTCTGGCTTCTTTTGCCGGACTGCCAAGGTAAGTTTTGCCTTCCTCCATGTTTTTTAGAATCCCAGCTTGTCCTAGAGCGGTAGAGTTTTTCTTCAAGGTTAAGTTTGATGGGATACCTACTTGTCCCCAAAGTGTAACATTATCCTCAATAGTGACGCAGCCAGCAATACCTACCTGTGCTGCAAACTTACAATTGTTGCCAACTACGGTATCGTGACCTATATGAACTTGGGCATCCAGCTTTGTCCCTTTTCCTATTTTGGTAATTCCTGTTACTCCTTTGTCAATGCTACAGGCTGCCCCAATTTCAACGTCACTTTCAATCTCTACAGATCCGCATGAATGTAACTTTTTATGTGAATTTTCTTTCGTTTGAAAATAGAACGCATCGCCTCCAATCACTGTATTGGCATGAATTGTTACGTTTTCGCCAATGGTTGTATTGCTGTAAATAACCACTCCAGGATAAATAATGGAATTTTTTCCAATCTTTACATTATCACCCAAAGTCACATTAGGAAATAACATGACTGACTTGTGAATTTCTTGGTTCTTTTCGCTCCAAAGTTCAACTGGGCTGAAGTGTTTCGTTAATTTATTAAAATCTCTAAAAGGATTCTCCGAAATGATTAACGCTTTTCCTTCTGGACAATCCAATTCTTTGTCAATTAAAATAGTGGTAGCAGCCGATTTAAGTGCTTTTTCGTAATACTTTTCATTATCTACAAATACCAAATCACCTGCTTCTACCTGATGAATTTCATTAATACCCGAGACTAAAAAATCCGGTTTTCCAATGAATTTACAATCGATAAATTGGGCTATTTGTTTCAAAGAATGGGAGAAAGGTAGTTTCATTGTGTGAGTATTTAATGCCTACTTGTTTGAATTGAGTTCAAAGTTACTAATTTTTCATTGTCATTCCCTCCTCAGAGAAGTCGATCCGATTTTTCTGAAAGGGGCAGGGAGGTGACTTTTCATGGACTCCTTTCTTAAATAGCTTGGTCATTACCCTGCTCAATTGAAGGAGAATTGATATGGAAGCTTTTTTCTTTTGACCTCTCCGTATATGAAAGGCAGCGGATTAAAAACTATTGCCTTTCATAAATCAAGATACTGAATTGAACGCAAAAGCACTCCAGGTTAGTTGCTAAACCGTGATTTTTTTAAATTGTACTAGCTCGTTTGTAGTTGTTTTAATCTTCATGGTTATCAATGGGAGACAGATAAAATTGAAAAGGCTTAAAATGATTGTTTCGACTAAGTAGTATTTTTTTACGAAATCTATGTTCTCATGTCTCTTATCTAAGTGATGCACCTAACTTTACTTCCAATTCTCCTTGAATTTTAGACATGATTTTTTCAATTTGCTTATCAACTAACGTTTTGTTTTCGTCCTGAAATACAAAACTAACAGCATATGATTTCTTGCCTTCAGGAAGGTTTTTTCCTTCATAGATATCAAACAAACCTATCTCTCTTAAGATTTTTTTGTCTGCCCTTGAAGCAATTTCTTGAATCTGTTCAAATTTAATTTCCTTGTCAAGCAGTAGAGATAAATCTCTTCTTGAGGAAGGAAATTTTGGCAATTCTTTGTATTTCGTCTTGCTCATTATTATTAACTGAAGCACATTGTCCCAGTTAATTTCAGCATAATAAACGGGTTGTTTTATTCCGAAATGGGCCAATACTTTTTTACTCACCTTTCCAAAATCAGCCACTACTTTCTTGTTGATCGAAATAGATAATCCTTCTACCAACAAGTCGTGTTTTGTCACATTTGTATGGAAGTTTTTCATGATTCCCAATCGATTCAGAGTATTTGTTACTTCTTTTTTGATAGAAAAGAAATCTACGTTTTTTTCTTCCTTATCCCAGTTTTCGGAATTTTCCTGGCCGGTAACAAATAAGCTTAATACCTGATTTTCTTGGTACCCTGATTCAAATTTGAAATATGTTTTTCCAAATTCGTAAAGCTTTAAGTCAGCGTTTTTTCTATTACTGTTGTAGATAATAGCCTCCATTCCGTTAAAAAGAAGAGATTGCCTCATCGTATCGAGTTCGCTACTCAAGGGGTTAAGCATGGTAACGGCATACGAAGAATTTATTTTTTTCGATTCAAACTCTTTCAGGTAATTTGATTTTGAAAGGGAATTGGACATAATTTCTGCAAAACCGTTGTCGCTTAGTCTTTCTGATACCAGATTAATTAAGGCACGCGAATCAGTTTTTTCTCTATAAGTGATAGAAGTGTTTAATTTTTCTGGGACGGGAATGTTATTGAATCCATAAATTCTTAAAACTTCTTCTGTAATATCAGCCTCTCTCAATACATCATTTCTAAAAGCGGGCACTTCTAATTCTAGATTTTTTTCTTTTTTGGAAATAATCTTTATCTGTAAATCTTCAAGTATAGAATCAATCGTGCTGGCAGGAATTTCAGTTCCAATTAATCGATTGCAGTTGTCGTAATTGAACGACACTTGCTGGTTACTAATCTTAGTAGGATAAAACTCTTGAATCTCAGAAGAAATATACCCTCCTGCAATGTCTTTAATTAACAAAGCAGCTCTTTTCAGCGCGTAAACCACGGTTTCGGGGTCTATTCCTCTTTCAAACCTAAAAGATGCATCAGTATTTAATGCCTGTCGTTTAGCTGTTTTTCTTACAGAAACAGGATTAAAATAGGCGCTTTCTAAAAATATAGAAGTAGTAGTTGAGCTTACACCCGACTCGAGACCACCAAATACGCCTGCGATACACATTGGTTTTTCCTCATTACAAATCATTAAGTCTTCGTTGCTTAATTCTCTTTCTGCTTCGTCCAGAGTGATAAATTTTTGCTTATTCTTCGCGTTTTTCACAATGATTTTTCCACCCTTTATTTTGTCAGCATCAAATGCGTGTAACGGTTGTCCAAGTTCGTGTAAAACAAAATTGGTTGCATCTACAATGTTATTGATAGAAGCTAAGCCTATGGATTCGAGCCTTTTTTTGAGCCAATCAGGCGAATCACCTACTGTTAATCCAGAGAGAGTCACTCCCGCATATCTTGGGCAAGCTTTAGCATTTTCTATATCGATAGAAATTGTCAAATCTGTATTGTCAATTTTCCATTCTCTCACAGAGGGAGAACAACATTCTGCTCCTTTTGGTAAAATATTCTTGTGTTTGAGAGCAACCATCAAATCTCTTGCTACACCATAATGGCTCATTGCATCAGCTCTGTTTGGAGTAAGTCCAATATCAAATACAATGTCGTTTTTCAAGTCAAAATAGTCTGCGGCAGATATTCCTATTTCAGCATTTGGTTCTAGTACCATTATGCCATCATGACTTTTTCCAAGTCCGATTTCATCTTCGGCACAGATCATCCCAACAGATTCTTCTCCCCTTATTTTAGATTTTTTTATTTTAAAAGATTCACCACTTTCGGTGTATAAAACAGTTCCTACTGTCGCCACAACCACTTTTTGTCCTTTTGCAACATTAGGTGCTCCACACACAATATTCAACGTTTCGGTTCCAATTGTTACTTTTGTTTTTTTTAGCTTATCTGCGTCTGGATGTTTTTCTGCCTCCAATACTTCTCCTATAACCAAGCCTTTCAATCCACCTTTTACAGATTCTACAATTTCTGTTTTTTCTACTTCAAGTCCAATATCCGTTAATATCTCTGAGGTTTGCTCAGGTGAAGTCGTTAGGTTTAAATAGTCGTTTAGCCAGTTGTATGATATTTTCATGGAAGATAAAAGTCTTAGTTTTTATAGGATATAAAGATAAGAGAGATTCGATAATTTAGGAGAGTTTAAAGCAAAAAAAAACCATCCGTCTTTAGACGAATGGTTTTTAATTTTTGATTAAACCAATTACAATTTATTCACTTTCAAAGTAAGGCTAGATTTTAAGTTAGCTGCTTTGTTTTTATGGATAATGTTTCTCTTCACCAATTTGTCAAGAATGCTTGTCACAACAGGTAAGAAAGTGGTAGCTTCTTTTTTGTCTTCCATTCCTCTCAATTTCTTGATAGCAGTTCTGGCAGACTTGTGGTAATACTTATTTCTAAGTCTTCTCACTTCTGTCGATCTAATTCTTTTCTTTGTTGACTTGTGGTTAGCCATAATGTGTTAATTTATTTTTAGTATTTTACTGTAGTAGCCCGTAGGGGAATCGAACCCCTCTTGCAGGAATGAAAATCCTGAGTCCTAGCCGATAGACGAACGGGCCATTATTTACTCCCATTTGTTGTTTTGGGAATGCAAATCTAGAACAATTTTTTTAATTCAAAAAAAAAACCTTCTTTTTTTTAGATTATTTTCGAATCGGTACCAAACTGAAATCCCATCCTTTTTCCAGTTTTTAGCTGAATAGAGTCACCCGTAGTTTTTACTTCATGCACAGAAACTTCGCTAACACTCTCGTAAAGAGGTGCGTAAAGATCAAAATCTAACACATGAATCATGATGTTTTCAACAATGTCTTCCATGTGTTGTTGGTCAAAAATTAATTTGTCAAATTCAGTGTACAAGAAACTCATTTTTCTTTTACCTTCCGTAATAAAGTGGTTTTCTGAGTTGATAAATACACGCCCTACCAAATAACCTGAATCATTTATTCTATTGAAGCGGAATGAATCAGCTAAAAAATTATAAATATTTATGATCCCAGTATAGCCTCGATTTTCGTCTTCTTTCAAATAATTTGTTTTCCAAATAGAATGGTTTTCATCGAATTTGAAAACGTTTGAATGCAAATTAAAAACCAAAATGTCACCCGCTACTGTTATGTGAAACTCAAATTTACTTTTTTCAGTGTAGTCAATAATTATTCGGTCGTCTTTTGCGCATACTTTCGCTTTGATATTTTCAACCACGGTAGATGCAACTTTTTTCATTTCTTGAAATTGCTCAACTGTATTGTTAAAAATATCTTGTTTCAGTGTAGATTTTGTACACAATGTCTGCGCTATTTGGTCAAGTTCCGTATTTGCCATGATGGTTTATTAATATGCTTTGGCAAATATAACTCTTTCTTTGGATGGGTTTCCACTAATCATACAGGAACCTTCTTCTTGCTCATTGTTTAATAGAATACATCGAATCGTGGCTTTGGTTTCTTCTTTTATTTTTTGCTCCGTTTCTTCAGTTCCGTCCCAATGGGCAGAAATAAACCCTCCTTTTTCTTCAAGCACTTGTTTAAACTCTGCGTAGGAATCAACCTTGGTGATGTGTTCGTCACGGTAGGTAAGTGCTTTTGTGTAGATGTTTTCTTGGATTTCATCAAGTAATACAGAAATATGTTCTTCTAATCCTTCTTGTGATACACTCGTTTTGGTTTGAGTATCTCTTCGAGCTAATTCAACAACATTGCGTTCTACATCCCGCGGTCCAATAGCTATTCTTAAGGGCACTCCTTTTAGTTCATATTCAGCAAATTTCCAACCAGGCTTGCGATTGTCGTCATCGTCTAATTTAACCGAAATTCCTTTTGCCTTTAGTTCAGCAGCTATTTTATTTGCCGATTCCATAACTAAGTTCAATGACTCTTCATTTCTGTAAATTGGAACAATAACTACTTGAATTGGGGCTAACTTTGGAGGTAAAACCAATCCTGCATCATCCGAATGCGCCATAATTAAAGCTCCCATTAATCGGGTGGAAACACCCCAAGAAGTTCCCCAAACCAATTCTTGCTTTCCTTCTTTGTTTACAAATTTAACATCAAATGCGTCAGCAAAATTCTGACCTAAAAAATGCGATGTGCCAGCCTGTAAAGCTTTTCCGTCCTGCATTAAGGCCTCTATACATAAAGTGTCCTCAGCCCCGGCAAATCGTTCGCTGTCTGTTTTTCTTCCCCGCAATACTGGCACAGCCATGTGTTCTTCGGCAAATTTCGCATAAACATGAAGCATCTGTTCAGTTTCTGAAATCGCTTCTTGTTTGGTTGCGTGAGCCGTATGTCCTTCTTGCCATAAAAACTCAGCCGTTCTTAAGAAAAGTCTTGTTCTCATTTCCCATCTTACCACGTTAGCCCATTGGTTAATCATTATTGGCAAGTCTCTATATGATTGAATCCATTTTTTGTAGGTACTCCAAATAATGGCTTCCGAAGTCGGTCTAACAATTAGCTCTTCTTCGAGTTTTGCATTTGGGTCGACCATCAGCTTTCCTGGTTTTTCAGGATCGTTTTTTAATCGATAGTGTGTAACAATAGCTGCTTCTTTAGCAAATCCCTCCGCATTTTTTTCTTCAGCTTCAAACATGTGTTTGGGAACGAATATTGGAAAATAGGCATTTTGGTGTCCCGTCTCTTTGAACTGTCTGTCCAATTCATCTTTCATTTTTTCCCATATAGCATAGCCGTATGGTTTGATAACCATACATCCTCGCACACCTGAGTTTTCTGCTAAATCAGCTTTTACAACGAGTTCGTTGTACCATTCAGAATAGTTTTTACTTCTTGTAGTTAATTTCTTGCTCATATTAATTATTGTGGCACAGTATTTGTGTTTTTGGACATAAAATAACGCTTCCAAATTTAGATAAATTATCGTAATTTAGAGGCGAATTACAAAGAAAGGTATACATCATACAAAACTAAGTGACTATGAAATTCAACTATCTCTTACTCTCGGCCCTCGCATTGTTAACTACTCATTCTTTTGCTCAAGAAGGATTTGATGATTTTGATGATGTTTATTCTGATAATACTAGGCAGATTATGAAATCGTCATCGTCTCAAGCTAGTTCTACTGAGTATGTAAAAGGAGAGGATCCTGGCACTTGGATAGAGCAAGATGAATATTATGACCCTTCTTATAGTTCGACATCGGATTCGAGTTCAGGCAATACATATATTACGAACAACTATTACGGTGGGAATTACCACTATTCTGATAGATTCAATAGATTTAATAATGTGAATAATGGATGGAACGATCCTTATTGGAACAATGGTTGGAATTCTTGGGGAAACCCAGGTTGGAATTCATGGGGAGCTCCTGGATGGAATGTGGGATGGAACTCTTGGAATGGATGGGGTGCAGGGTACAACGTAGGTTGGGGGAACCCACACAGATTTAACCGATGGGGAAATCCTTACGCTTTGGGAGGATGGAATCATTATAATCCATATTGGAATAACGGATGGGGTTACAATGGCTGGGGAAATAACGGCTGGGCATACAACCAAGGTTTTACTCATGGAGTCTTGGCAGCTAATGGAGGCGGTTTCGAATCAAATTCTAGAGGAGTTTCATATGGTCACAGAGGTAGTAGAGGATCAGGAACAAGGGTGTCATCTGTTTATGGAGATCGAAGATCAGGTGCGAGAGTTTATAATTCTTCAGGAAAAAGTATAGAGAAAAATGCAACTGCCTATACAGGTTCTCAAACACAAGGTTTCTCCAGGAGAGCAACAAATACGCCTAGACAAAAGAGGAGTATAGAAAGTAATAGGAGTGAGGTAAAAACTAACCCCATTAGAATGGATAACGCTTCTAGAACAACCACAAGAACAAGGGGAAATGTTAGACAAGGACAACCTAGTCCTTTGAATGCAACTAACTCTAAGCCCAGAACAAATCCTTCTTTGCCAAGAACAGCAAAACCTACAACTCTTAATTCGGGAAGATCAGTGACGGTTCCGGGTCAATCTAGAATTACGCCTTCTAGAACTGTACCAAAAAGAAATTCAAGACCATCTGCTAGACCAAATAGAGTAGCAATAGGTTCTCCTTCCAGAGCAACTGTTGGTTCCAGTACACCAAGAAGAACGGCACCAGCTACAAACAATGGGGTGAGATCAACTCCACCCTCAAGAAGATACACTCCTTCTCAGAGGTCGGTAACTCCCACGAGGTCCTACCAGCCAAATAGAACTTCTCCATCAAGATCGAGAAATTACAAACCAAGTAGAAGTACACCAAATAGAAGTTATACACCAAGCAGAAGTACTCCTTCTAGAAGTTATACGCCAAGCAGAAGTACCTCTCCTTCAAGAGGTAGCTCTTCACCTTCCAGAAGTTCAGGAGGAAGTAGCAGAAGTTCTTCTGGATCTTCAAGAGGCGGAAGAAGGTAATTCAGCGAAAAATAGTTAAAACAAACAACATGAAAAGTTTATTTATTACTCTTTTAGGGATCTCTATGACCTCTTTGGTCTATTCTCAAAATGAGGCCGATGCTCTCAGATATAGCTATTTGAATTATAGCGGAACCGCAAGGTTTACTGGTTTAGGGGGCGCAATGGGCGCTTTAGGGGCTGATATGTCAGCGATTGGAATAAATCCAGCTGGAATGGGCAGATACAGTAGATCAGATTTTAGTTTTACGGGTAATGTAACCTATGCAGGAGCAGAGTCTGAGTACAACAACTCATTTAGTTCAAGTAATAAAGGAAATTTTAATATCCCAAACATCGGAGCAGTTTTCGTTGTTCCTATTGATTTTAATACAGCGAGTATGTGGAGGTATTTTCAAGTTGGTATTACCTCCAATAGATCGAATGATTTTCATGGGAGAACAAGAGCAGAAGGAGTGAATGATAACTCTATGTTACTCTCTTACACCAGCTTTTTGAACTCAAAAGGAACTCCGTTATCAGAAGTTTCAGATTTTTATGAAGGACAGGCATATGATGCTAATTTAATTTCATATGATTCAATATCAAATACATATTCGCCTTGGTATGATACTGCCAATCGTTCGATCAACCAAGTGAATGCTCTTACCACCAGAGGAGCTCAATATCAAACGGATATAACTTTCAGCGGAAATTATGATGGTAAATTATACGTGGGGGGTAGTTTCGGTTTTCCAAGGATTCGGTATAATTCTACGAGAACTTTTACTGAAACTTTTGCAAACCCAGATTCAATACTCGATACCGAGAATTATACATTTGAGGAGAACTTAACCACCACAGGGAATGGTTTTAATATTAAATTAGGAGCAATTTTTGTTCCTACTAGATTTATAAGATTAGGATTGGCAGTTCATACCCCAACCTGGTATACGATGAGTGATTCTTACAATACTGAGTTCGTGTCAAACTTCGTTGATAATAGATTTAATGAAAGGGCTGCATCTCCGGAAGGAATATTTGACTACCGCCTGAGGACACCAGGAAGATTAATCGCAAGTGCAGCATTTTTATATAAAAAACGTGGGCTGATTTCATTGGAATATGAGTTGGTTGATTATTCCAATGCTTCTTTTAATGGAGCTGCGGGAGCCATTTCACCTTATAACTTTAGTGCTGAAAATGCCACAGTAAATAATATCTATCAAACAGCAAATATTATAAAAGCTGGGGCGGAATTCCGAATGACAAATCATTGGACTATACGAGGAGGCTATACTCACTTTGGTTCCCCAATTAAGGAGGAAGTCGAGATTCTTGACCATTCCAGAACAAATTACTCGGGTGGACTTGGCTACAAAAATGAGAATTTCTCTATAGATTTTACTTTTTTAAGAACTACGTGGAAAGAAGAGTCATACCTATACGATCCGGAGTTTGTAGAGCCGATAATTGCCGATAAATTTGTAAACAATTTTATGGTTACTGCTGGATTTAGGTTTTAATTTATGTATTCATTCAGTAACTTTTTTTTGGTGAGTTACGGTAAGATATTCATGCATTAATTTTTATTATAATAACGTGGTGCCATAACCTTTTTCAGATAGGATCTTAGCTATCGGTCTGCTTTTATACAAGAGGGCACTAAAAGTAATTTTCAAATCCATTTCAAATGTTTCTAGATTCTTTTTTCAATATCAATAGAGTTAGAATTATCAAAATTACCCTAATGGCTGAGATGGTTTTTCTACTTTTGTTTAGCTGTCAAAAAAACAATTCAAGTTCTGATAGTTTATCCGATATACAACAAATCGAAAACCATATGCAGATTCAAGAAGACGCTTGGAATGAAGGAGATTTGGAAGGATTTATGCAGTTTTATTGGCAATCGGATTCGCTGAGATTTATAGGGAAAAGTGGATTAAATATGGGGTGGACTAAGACTTTGAATAATTACAAGTCTTCCTACCCTAATAAAAAGGAAATGGGAACCTTGAAATTCACAAATAAAAGCCTTGACATTATAGGAGAACGGTCTATCTTTGTAGTGGGTGAATGGTTGCTAATTAGGTCAGATAGCTTGGGAGATTTAAGCGGAATGTATAGTCTGATTTGGGAGAAAAAAAATAGTAATTGGGTGATAACCACAGACCATTCTAGTTAACTTAAAACAACAATCATATTGAAAGAATCATTTCAACATTTAATCGCAGGACCTTGTAGTGCAGAAACGAGAGAACAGGTTCTGGCCACAGCAAAAGAATTAGCCGAGATTAAGGAATTGACTTATTTCAGAGCTGGAATTTGGAAACCCAGAACAGCTCCTGGATCTTTCGAGGGAATAGGAAAAGAAGGATTGAATTGGCTCAAAGAGGCAAAAGATCAGTTTGGGTTGAAAACTATAACGGAAGTAGCAACTCCAGAGCACGTTGAGGCTTGTCTTAAGACTGGAGTAGATGCTCTTTGGATTGGGGCCAGAACCACAGTGAATCCATTTTATGTACAGCAAATTGCAGATTCGCTTAAAGGAGTAGATATTCCAATTCTTGTGAAGAATCCAATCAGTCCAGATGTGGGATTATGGATGGGTGCAATTGAGAGATTCAAACTTGCCGGAAGTTCGAATGTTGCTGTAATTCACAGGGGCTTTTTTTCTTATTCCAAGGGTGTTTTTAGAAATCCACCCATGTGGGAAATACCCATTAAACTTAAAACTGAATTTCCTGATTTGGAAATTATTTGTGATCCAAGTCATATTTCTGGCGATGCAGGCATGATTGAGGAGGTATCTAAATTTGCCATGCAATTGGGAATGAACGGACTAATGATTGAATCTCATCCTGCGCCCAAAGAAGCTTGGAGCGATGCCAAACAGCAAGTTACTCCCGATCGCTTAAAAGAGATTGTACAAGCAATACTTACCCACAAAGCCCACAAAGCAATCAAGCAGGATGAATTGATTTCGTTGAGGCAAGATATAGATTTGGCCGACAGAAAGGCCTTGATTGAGATCAGTAACAGAATGCAAATTGTGCGAGACATTGCACAGTACAAAAAAGAAAACTCTGCAACTGTTTTTCAAATTGAAAGATGGAAGCATGTTCTAGAAGAATCCAAGAAACAGGCTGCTGAACTGGGATTAAGTGAGGAATTTATTGAGGATTTAATGAATTTGATTCACAAAGAGTCTTTACATATTCACCATTTAATTTATAACTCATAAGACAGATTAATAAGGTGATTAATTGATTTTTCGGGGAATTATGTATCTTTAATCACTACAATAACAAATATTTTTTTTGATGAAAAAAAGCTTAGTAATAGGTGCAAATGGACAAATAGGATCAGATTTGGTTCAGGGGTTGGCCCAGAAATTAGGCCCAGAAAATATAATCGCTTCCGATATTTGTGAAGGGAACCATGGAGAAATTCAATTTGAGTCTTTGGATATTTTAGACTCACCCAGACTAAAAACTATTATTGAAGAAAATAATGTAGGGACCGTTTACTTATTAGCAGCATTGCTTTCTGCTACTGCAGAACAAAATCCTATGTTTGCCTGGAAACTGAATATGGAAGGGTTGTTTAACGTGTTAGATTTAGCTAAGGATGGAGTAATTGACAAAATATTTTGGCCTAGTTCCATAGCGGTTTTTGGTCCAACAACTCCAAGAGATAACACACCACAAACAACTGTAATGGAACCCACTACGGTATATGGCATAAGTAAACAAGCTGGAGAAAGATGGTGTGAATATTACCACAATAAATATGGAGTAGATGTAAGAAGCATTCGTTACCCGGGTCTAATTAGTTACAAAGCCGAACCAGGTGGAGGAACCACGGATTATGCTGTGGCGATATATTATAGGGCACTCCAAGAAGGTAGCTATGAATGTTACCTAAAAAATGATACGTACTTACCGATGATGTACATGGAAGACGCAATAAAAGCCACCATCGACCTGATGCATGCGGACGAAAAAAGTATCAAAATTAGATCGAGCTATAATTTGGCTGGAATTAGTTTTTCACCTGTTGAAATAGCGAATGAAATTAAAAAGCATATTCCGGAATTTAGTATTTCTTATTCCCCAGATTTCAGACAAAGTATTGCAGATTCTTGGCCCAAAAGTATAGACGATTCCCAGGCTCAAAAAGACTGGGGTTGGAACAATTCTTACGACCTAGAAACCATGACAGCAGAGATGTTCAAAGGACTAAAAAAGAAATTAAACTAGTAAGTTATTGGTTCCAACTAAGCGTTCCTTTCCAAACTAAGGAAACCTCGAATCCACCTTGGTACACAGAAGCATTTCGCAATCGAGAGATATTGATGTCGTAACTTGCGCCAATTTGGACCTTTTGCTCCCAATCAAATTTAACTATGGCAACGAGGGCATCTTCATGTCTGTATATCCCTCCAAACTCTAAAAACGATGAGTTGTAATACCCTGTATAACTTGATTGCATTCCTAAATTTAATTTATAGGTACCTCCAAATGCTATTACTCTACTTGCACCCTGAGCTGAAAGAAACCAAGTAGGGACTATCAAGTCACCCCGATAAGCCATTATTGAAATTTCCGATTTTCCGTGAAAAATAATTCTAATTGATCTGTTATTGGTATTTCCTCCTGAGGATAAAGTACTTTTGGTGGCTCGAACAATGTTTGAGGCACTGAATCCAACGCTTGTTTGATTTTTCTTGTCACCAAAAAACTGAGCTAGGAACCCTGTATTCAAATCGAAGTAACTGGACTTGGTATTGAGTATATTTTCACCCGAGGGTATACTTTCATTATAGTTTGTTCCATCATATTGGTTATCCCACTTTAGGTTATCAAAATTTGCACTTACTTGTCCGTATAGAAACCCTAGACCAAGAGAAAAATCGATATTTCGACTCACCGAGACAGATTGAGAGAGAGAGAGCAAAGCTTCAGTTCTACCATAGTTTGATTTACCAGCTTTGTCGCTGTAAAATGAAGCGCCAATCCCTGTTGTTTTATGGTCATCGTTGTTTTTACCGAGAGGCATATCGTAAGAAGCGTACATCGTTTTATATGAATTTCCTAGGGTAGCCCATTGATTTCGATAGTTTAAATTTGCTCTATAATCACCAAAAAATGAACCTGCATTTGCCGGATTTATTATCACAGGAGCTTCATACCATTGCGAAAAATGGATTCCTTGGCTAAAAGAGTACTGACCTAGGATCAAGAATAAAATTAGTATGTAATAGATTTTTTTCACTTATTATCTAATCAATGTTATGTCTCCTTTTTCTAAAACTTCCTCTCCTGATATCAAAGTCATTTTAACAGAAAAGAAATAAACACCTTCTTCCGCTTTTCTTCCTTTATATGTTCCGTCCCAACCGATGTTTACATCATCAGATTCAAAGAGTAATTTACCCCATCTATCGAATACAAGAAATTCAATTTTTTCGGCCTCACTTGATCTTACGTATAAGAAGTCGTTCATCCCATCTCCATTTGGAGAAAATATATCAGCGATAAAGAAAGGTATTTCCGAAACACATAAATCTCTTGTAAGCGTATCAAAACAGGGACCTGTATTTTTTACAACTAATGAAACTGTAAAGGTTCCTCCCCCTGAATATGTGTGGGTTTCAATAGAATTGCCAATGGTGTAAGGAAGTGGCGTTGTTGCATCGCCAAAATCCCAAAATCCTTGGGTTACACCAACGGAACCATCGGTAACAATCACTGTTTTTTCTTCAGAGCTGAGACATCGCGGGTAAATGTCGGGATTCATAGTGAAATTGGCCTGAAGAAAATCATAGCCGGGCATTACCATAAATGTATCGAGACTGCATCCAAAACGATTAGATATTGTTAAAAATACGCTGTCTTTTACAGTTCCGATAATAGTATCGGCAAGAGAAACAGGTCGAGTCCAATTAACTGTATAAATGGACTTCTGGGTTAGATCGTACGAGGCGAATCCCAATTCGCCAAAACAAGATATTGGATTTGTTATGAGAGTTGGTGTTATTGATAAAACAACCACATTTACCGTGTCAGAATTAGGATTAGAACATCCATCGTTCACTGTAAAAATATATTGCGTTGTGCTAATTGGTGATTCTGTTAATGTGTTTGTATTGGCTAAAGAATGACTCCATGAATAAGAATAGGAGGGGGAAGGAAAACCACCTGAAGCAAACCCCACAAGATTCACAGAATTTCCTAAACAAATTGTATCCGCTGAAGAGGTTAAATCTGCAAGAATTGAGTCTCTCACCACAATATTTTTTTCATCACTTGTTCTACAAACTCCACTACCATAGGAATATATTATTTGATGCATTCCAGGACCTGCTAGGGCTGGATTTAAAGTTCCGGTGGTTTGATTATAATTCCCGGTTCCTGACCAAGTTCCTCCGGAAGGAATAGCGGGAATGGTTATAGAGTTTGTTGCAAAACAAAATGTGTCAGGTAAAGTGATGGCGGCAGTTACAAATTGATATACTGTAACTGAGATGATTTTGTTACAAACATTTCCTTGGGTTTGGTAAGTTATAATGTGCGTACCAACTCCTGCAACAGAAGGGTCAAACATTCCTGTTTGACTGTTCGTAATGCCAGTTCCTTGCCAAATTGCACCAGCCATATTGTTTACAGGATCCAACATAAATGCTGTTTGAGTGCTGCAAACCGTGGTATCGGTTATGGTTAGTGTATCTGGATAAATGGCAATAGTCACAGAATCCTGGCAACTATTTTTGTCATAAAAGATAGTATGAAATCCATGTCCGAGAATTCTGGGGTAAATATAGTGTTGAGTTCCAAAAGTTTGAATTCCAGTTCCAGACCAAGAGCCATAATTTGGTTCGGTTAGTAAAGTAGATATAGATCGGACAAGGAGTGAATCTAAGGAGGGACACAAAAAGATAGTATCAGGAATAATATTAGTTTGCACAACTTGCATCTGAATCGAATCAGAACATCCTCTGTAGGAATATACAAGATTGGTGTTCCAATTTCCGGAAAGGGTAGCGGGAGTGAACAGACCAATGCTTGAAACCCCAGTTCCATTCCAAACACCACCTGATGGGATTCCAGGGGATAAATTAAATGCCGATTGTGATGGACAAGAATTTGTATCTATTCCTGCAGAAACGGTATTAATCACCATGTTGACAGTGTCTCTGCATCCTTTGTAGAAATAGGATACTAAGTTGCTCCCATTGTTAGCAGTAGAAGGTGAGAATATCCCTGAACTTGCCGAGATAATTCCAGATCCAGACCAACTTCCGCCTATCGGGGAAAAAGGTATGTAAATTGGTGCAGAATTACTACAGAGAGTATCAGTTTCAAAAGCGAAGGAAATTGTGTCCACAAGCACATTTAATGAATCAACACAACCATTTACGTTGTAATAGCTCGTGAAATTTCCGTGAATCGTTGGTGTGAAGCTTCCCAGAGTTGTACTCACGTAGGTACCTCCCCATATTCCTCCTGTTGGTGTCCCAGTAGTTAGATTAACTGGGATTCCGCTCGCACACAAATTTAAATCAGGCCCGGCCTCAGCGGATGTTACTAGAATGATAATCGTGTCTTGGCAAGAATTTAGTTGATACGTAATTAAGTGTGTTCCTGCTCCTGCAGAATTGGGATCGAATGTTCCTGCGGAAGGATCAATAATCCCAATTCCACTCCATGTCCCACCCAATGTGGAAGCCACCAAGTTGAATGCTGTGTCGTAACTGCAAAGAGGACTTACCGAGGCAATAGTGGGGTCGATAGACTTTATCTCGATGGTGTCAATTAATACTAATCCAGTGGAAAGTTCTGTTACCGTTACATAAAATGTTGTATCACCGATTGGACAAATTGAGAATGGACCCGAAGAATTTGGCAATCCATTGCTCCAGTTGTAAGAATAACCAGAACAACCACTTGCAACTGCTCTCACACTCGTACAATTACTGTAGCAGAGTGTGTCGTTGTACACTGTTCTTAAGGTAAATGAGCAATCAGTAATCTGAAATGTATCTCGGGCAGTTATACTGACGGCCCCTTCACATGAATCGATAAAGTTGAGGTTAAAATTTAGAATATAATCACAATTCCTTGTAAAACTAGGATTTATTCGAAGTCTTACAGAATCTAAGACATTATTCGTGCAAGACAAAGGATAAACGTTAGTTACCATGTAACTTCCAGCAGAACTAGTAAGTGTAAAAATAGCTGAATCAAGTAAATCGCATCTTAGTGGATTGGAAAGTTTCACGATAAAAAATTGATCGTTACATTGAGGAGGTTCCGAACTATTTACTGAAATTTGATAATCTTTCTCCACAGTGTCTAATACCTTTATAGTGACAGAATCGTTAAACGTTTTTCCTGATGTTGTTTCTGTTACCAATACGCTGTAGGTGGTTGTGATTGTGGGGCAGACAGAATGAGGACCCGGAGTAGAAGGCAATCCATTGCTCCAATTGTAGCTATATGTATTACAAGTGGAAGGAGTTGTCACTTCTATGTTTGCGCAATCTCCAAAACAAATTGAATCGTACGTTGCGGAAAGAGTTGCAGATATATCACAATTCGTAAAGTCAAAAGTATCCAAAATCGTGAATGAGTATACACTGTCACAAATATCGGGAATGTTTATTTCCATTTCTAACTGATACTCACAATTGTAAATAAATGCGCTGTCTAGCCATATTCGAGCAAAACGAGAACTATCATTAACACATCCTACTTTTGATACGTTCACAATATTTGGAGCATTAAAACCTATAATTCGGGAAGTTGCTGATGTGATAGAATCACAATGGATATTTTGGTCAAATTCAATCAAGAAAGAGGTAGAGTCACAAGTGGGTGGAGCAAGTGAACTGACTTCCAATTTCGGTTCTAATACTGGTGGAGCTGTAGACACCCAATTGGCAATCCATCCAGGAAACTCAAGTACACCATCGGATTTAAAAGTTATTGTTAAACAACCCGAATTTGCTACGATCGTTGGGGGTAATGCACCATTTAGATTACCTGAATATGTTCCAATTCTTGGTGAGGTAGTGTCTGGTCCGTTGTAAAAAGTAACGGAGTCTATTAGAGATTCGGTGTGAAAGGATGTAAATGTATAATAAATAATGGCACCTGTACCGGGACAGATGGAAAACGTATAATCTTCATTTGCCAAATAATGGCCGCTAGGGAAGGTTTTTAAGTCAGAGTCTGTATGAATGCCATCACATTCTACTACGGTAGTATCTTTCATAGGAAAGGTTTGTTGAGATAACAAACCTTCAATTCCCATTAGGAAAAACAAACACATAGCGAGAATTTTATTCAACATATTCTTTTATTTGCTTACTCTTATTGTGGTTGTCACTACTTCATTGCTCCAATTACCAGCTCTATCTTGAAGTTTTACCGTAAACTGGGTTGATTCTGTTGAATCATTTCCCAAAATAAAAATCCCTGATAACTTTACAGTTAGTTCACCTTCTATTTGAAGGGATTGGTCAGGCGGAGTGAGAGGCTGAATGTGATACTCATCAGCGCGGGGAAGTCTTTGATCTTTCACATAAAGGGAATAGACATCTGGGTCGACATGTCCAATGTCACCATCGCCATCTTGATAAGTCAATTTTAGTACAATATTTTGTGAAAACTCTGTAGTAGAGGAGGGAGTTAAACTCACAAATTCTAATGCGGGTATTTCACTGTATTTTTCTTCCTTTTTACAATCAACTAGGGTCATAGATAGTCCTATAATAAGAAGCTTTAAATAAAACTGGTTCATTTATGAGGTGTAAAGTGTAAATAAATAAATAGTAGGTCGAGAACTTCCATTGCTTGGGTTCTCCGCTGGTTCACTGTGATTAGCATCTTGTACATACACTCGAACAAAAAGTAAAGTGCCAGGAGGATAAATACTTGCATCAAAATCATATTTATGAGTGAAGTTTGCCATTGAACCTGAAAAATCATTTGACATGAATCCACTAGAAACAGTCATTGGTATACCTGGAACGGAGTCAAATTCAAACATCGCTGTGTCTATTTTAATTTCGTTCACTGTCATGTTCGTGGCGCTAGTCATATCATCGTCAATAGAAAACCATAAATCGATATCTGTTCTTGGAATAATAATAGGCAGGATACCAGCTCCAGCTGGTCTGGCATAGGTTGAGGTGGTAGAATTATTGTGAAAGGCCGAAAATCCGGTAACGACAGGATTTGGGTTTCCAACTACGGGAGAGTTTCCATACATGTCTTTAGCTCCTGCATTAATCCAATCTTTAATCGCCTTGATATGTTTTGATTTGTTAACAATCCACTCGTCAGCGTATACTGGGGGCATAATTCCAGAGGTATTTGGTAGGGATTGTAGCATTCTCTCGTGTAAGAGTGAAAGAGCTGCGTCTCCTGGTTTTATTCGGTAAGTAAAATCACCTGCTGGGTTATTGGTTAGTACATTTTGATAAACGGTGCTGTTATATGAACTACTGATAGTCCTGAAGTCTGGCTCAAAGGCTCCATCATGACAACCGGAATTTGCACAAGTGGGCTTGAAAACAGTAGCATGAAGATAGCCAAAGTTGGATGAAGGAAGACCAGCCAGTGTCGGTTCTTCGTAGAGCCTTGGTGTTGTATAGGTGTCGTAAGGATTTTCAATTGTGTTTTTTTTACAGCTTGTTATGACAACAAGTATGCTTGCGATTCCGAACCCTAATGTTTTGAAAGAAACAGATTTCATGATTATAATTTTCGTATTAATGATTGACTCTGTGAATGCAAAAATCCGGAATTCAACATCTCTTGTTCTATTCCTAATATGTGTCCCACTGTAATTGCTGCATCCGTGTTTAAGGGAGAGGTTGAACTAAGAGGACCGGTTGCTTTATCCGGCTCATTTGTAATGGATTTTCCAGCCATCAGTGTAAATACCCTTCTTGTGTTGGCATCGGAATGATCAAATGCCCTGAAGTTATTTTCTGTATCCAAAATAGGATTTGGATTAAGGTTTCTTCCACAATCCGGTGTCGCAATAAAAATAGTTTCATTTGCCATATCTGGTATTTGTGTCTGAATATAATTCCACATATAACCTATAGCGTGATCTGCGGCATGAATAGCCCTTAAGTAGCTTGTGAAATTTGAATGACAAACGTCTGGCCCATCAATTTTAATGACCGTAACGGCAGGTTTAAATTCTTTCATTACTTCCAAGGCATATCCAACGGTGCTTGCGTCATTACCACCCTGTGGAGGACGAATTACGGTTCCAGCTTGTTTTTTCTGAAACATTGTTTTCATGAAATTTTTTATTTGTTGCTTTTCAGTTTCCGTATTACCCACCGTATCAAGGATATTATTGCTCGTCAAACTTTCGTATGAATTATCCAAGAAATATTTCATTTTGTACATAGGAGATAATTCATTTTGAGGGTGATAAATTTTAGCATTTTTCAAAAACTGATCTCCTTGATTTCCGAATGTAACACCTGGAATAAACATATTCGCTCCGTATTTTGCTCCATAATCGGCATGTCCACTATGGTTGTAAAGAGGCACCGAGTTAGTCAAAGTGTTTCCAATAAACCAAGTGTCTGTCGCTTTATAGCCTCCATGTTTTCTCAAAAACTCAAAAACAGTGGGTGTTTTAGGTCTCTCTAATAGTGGTTGGGCTAAATTTGTATTACCTTGTAATAAAGCGATTGATCCTCCATAATGTCCAGCAGCAATTGCATTTACTTCCTTAAATAGTACCCCTTGAGATTGGATGGGAGTACTCAATATTGGCGAAACAGGTGTGTTACCACTAGTTCCTACTCCATACACAACTTTGGAAGCAGGTGCTGCACCGCTCAACATATTGGGCATTATATTTCCTGTAACATTTAAGCTCCGTATTGGATTCCACGTATATTGACTTTGAGATAAGTACAATTGGTCAACCGTTTCTTGATTTCTTAAACCTCCCGCAAACATCACTAAAACCACGTGGGGGGCAATTTGTGTTCCTGTGGGAGCGAATAATCGGCCACTAGGCAAAATATAGGGAGCTATCATAGCTCCGGCAGAGGTTAAAGTTGCTTTTTTTATAAATTCTCTTCTTTTCATAATAAAGGTTTTTACTCAAGTGACTAGTAAAATAAATATTCGTTGGAAAGCGCAAAAGAGAAATAGATAATCTCTGCGGATCTTGTGGGATTATTTGTTATTTCATTTCTGAAATATTGTTTTTCTCCTTCCGTAGGTCTTCGAATTAAGAACCTTTCGTAGGTATCATTGATAAATTTGTCAACATTTCCACGCATCTCACTATCACTGGGGATCGAAGGTAGTGGAGAAGAGCTATTCATGAAATTAGAGATAATTACTTCTCTCGCGAGTTCTTTGTCGCCAATCGAGGTTATACATTGCCCAGCACGGTAAATGTCACCAGCAGAGAGTGCTTGTTGAAAAAGATTGGTGTACACAACGGCAATCCATTGACTTTCAGTCTTTTCTTTTAGTTTTGCTGAAGCTGAAGGATATAATGTAACTTCATTTATTTCAAAAATCTTATCCTCTAATTTGTCTTTTTTGCACTGATAACTTGCCGCGCAAATAGAAAGAAAAACAAGGTATTTGTATGCGTTTTTCATAATGTGATTTGTTAAAAGTTTGCGTATTCATCTGTCTTCATTACTTCTCTTATAATGAACGAAATATCTGAATTAGAGCTAAAATAGTTACTGTAAACGAAAGATTCTTGTGTTGTAGGAAACCTACTTAAATAAGAACGATATACCCAAGTAACAACTCCATCGTTAAATTCTTTAGATTTTACTGCTATGGCAGAAAAATCATATTTGTTAGATCCTGGTTTGCCAAAGAGTATATCAGCTTGATCAAATTCTACCATGTTATAACTTGCCGTGAATTCTTCTGTGGTGGGGAATCGATAATAAAGATTGTCAAACACTGCATTCACATAATTAAAAGAATTCATATTGATGATGTCGTAAATTCCGTTATAGCACATCCTTCTGCACATTTCGCTAAAATCAATGTAGCCATGAAGAAAAGCTGTGTCGGAAGAGAGAACATCGGCATAAATATCTCCTTGTTCTTTATTCCAAAAATAGCCAAGCATGTTTCCTGTCAAGGAGTCATTTCTTGCTGCGTTGTAGGCATTTCCCATACGCTGTGAAATTTCAAAATCTGGTATTCCTTCCAAAAACCTTGCTTTTTGTTGCTCGTAAATGTTTGAGTGAAATAATTGCTTGAAATTGTCACCGTTTGATTTAGCGGTTGTGTCTTTTTGAAGACTAAAAATAATCGCATCTCTTGTCGAAAATTCCAAGTTATTTCCTTCTAATAACCCAACCAATGAGTCCATTTCGATATCTAGAGGTTCTCTGCCAATTAAGTCGATGAAAATACGGTTTACGTAATTCTTTACTTTTATTGTTGAAACTCCATAATAATTGGGAGCTGTATTGTTTGGGATTTGTGGCTCTTTCTTACAAGTTGAAAGAATTACTAGTAATAGAACCGTATAAATCGACAGCTTTTTCATTCTTTTAGATTAGTTAATAGTACTTTGACTTGAGTACAAGATAAATATAAGATTTAAATTATTATTGTACTTACTCCTATATTTTTTAAATAGTACGTTGGTGTCACACTAAAAGTTACGGTGAATTTTGAAAATTAAATAAGAATTTGAAGAAGTGAAGATTAAATTTCCTCTCCCTTTTTATTTTTCAAATTGAAATACAAAAGATGTTTGGCAGTCTTGCCTTCAATGTTGATCCATGTTTTGTATTGGAAGAACCATTTTACTTGTCTCGAAATCAATCCTTTTTTGAAGTAGGCTTCCACAAAAGGGTGAACTTGTAAAATAAGTCCTTTTGATTTATCTGCAGATTTTATGGCATGTTTTATTTGATCAGTGATAAGAATTGCTGCCTGAACTTCACCCGTTCCATGACAAGTAGGGCATGTTTCTTTCGTTTCAATTTCAGTCGCTGGTCTTAGTCGTTGTCTTGTGATTTCGACAACTCCAAATTTGCTTGGTGGGATTAAGTTGTGTTTGGCTCTATCTGTGCTCATTTTCTCTTTCAAGAATTTGTAGAGCTTCATGTTGTTTTCATTGTTGTACATGTCAATGAAATCAACTGCGATAATACCTCCCATGTCTCTGAGTCTTAGTACTCTGGCAACTTCTTCAGCAGCGGCCATATTTACTTGCAGGGCATTTGCCTCAGCATCATTCTCTTTTCCTTTTCTATTTCCGCTATTTACGTCAATTACATGCATTGCCTCAGCATGATCGATAATAAGGTATCCACCTCCTGGCATATCTACTTTCCTACCAAAGCTAGCTTTTATTTGTTTGTGAATACCGTTGGCTTGAAAAACATCGGAATTTCCTTTATGAAGCTTAATGATTTTGGTTCTATCCGGAGCAATTTTCCCAATATACTCTTTTAAAGCATGGTACATGATTTCATCATCTACAACAATGCTATTGAATGTTTCGTTCAGCAAGTCTCGAACTATGGCAGAAGCTCTGTTCAGTTCACCTAGAATTTTTTTAGGAGGTTTTACATCCTTTACTCTTTGGTAAATGGATAGCCACTTTTCATTCAATTCCTGAAGGTCCTGGTTTAATTCTGCAACTTTTCTGTTCTGAGCAACAGTTCTAATTATCACGCCAAAGTTTTTAGGCCTGATGCTTTCAATTAGCCTTATAAGTCTGTTTTTTTCTTCTGGATCTTCAATTTTTTGGGATACAGAAATTTTGTTTGAAAACGGAATTAAGACTAAATACCTTCCGGGAAGTGTGATTTCAGTTGTTACTTTTGGTCCTTTCGAAGAGATTGGCTCTTTGGTAACTTGCACCAATAGTTTTTGGTTGGCAGAAATGAAATCTTTGATTTTTCCGTGCTTTTCAATTTCGGGCTCGATTGGAAAATCAAAACTTGGCTTTCCATTCAAAGCGATTTTGGCAGCCTTTTCAAATGATTTGTATGAGGCCCCTAAATCCGAATAGTGCAAAAATGCATCCTTGTCGTACCCTACATTAACAAACGCAGAATTTAATCCCGGATTAGTCCTTTTGACTTTTCCAAGAAAAATATCACCAGCAGCAAATGTTTTATCCTCTTCTTTCGATTCAGTGTGAATCTCAATAAGTTTTTTATCTTTTAAAAGGGCAATGACATCTTCATCTGGTTTAGATGAAATGATTAAATCTAAACTCACTTATTATGTGTAAATATGGGATGATTTGTGTAAAATAACTGTGCATTCTTTTCGCACAAATATTTATTTTTTATTAAACACAAAAAACAAGATACAATTATCTTGTTTAATGAGTTAATAGCACTGTGTTTGAAGAAAATTATTTTTTCTTCTTGTGACGATTTTTTCTCAATCTCTTCTTTCTCTTGTGAGTCGCCATCTTACTTCTTTTCTTTTTCTTACCGCTTGGCATATCTTTTAATTTTGGTTAATTATATTAATTCTTTCTTTTATTTCAATTTCTAACTCTTGGTTAGTATTTAGTTTCGAGGCTTGGATTAAGCTTTCTAACGCTTCCTTCTTACTATCATTAAAAAAATGTGCGTCTGAAAGGGAGATTAATCCACTAACTTTCTCTTCTCCGCTAGTGATAGAAACAAATTTTTCAAATCTTTCTACCGCTTTGTCAAATTGTTGAGATTGCATCGAAAGTTTTCCTAATTCCCAGATTGCATCCAGGTTGTTTGGGTCTTCTTCTAACACTGATTTCAACAATGTTACACCTTCCATAATTTCTCCTTGTTCAATAAGTAACGAGGCTTTTTTTACAGAAACTTCTCCTTCATCGACACTGGGTGTTCTCGGAAAGAATTGCAAAGATATTAAAATAATAAGAGCTCCAATAACAAAAGCTAATATTTTTTTTGAATTGGAACTCATAAGTTAATTATTAGTGATGAAAGAAAGACTTATTTTACTTTCACGTGCTTTTTTACATCTTCTGAAAAGTCTTTTGCTGGCTTAAAAGAGGGGATGTTGTGAGCTGGAATGATAACGGAGGTGTTTTTAGAAATATTTCTACCTGTTTTTTTTGCTCTTTGTTTGATTACAAAGCTCCCAAAGCCTCTCAGATAAACATTTTCACCTTTCACCATATTACCTTTGACGGTGCTCATGAATGATTCCACTGTCTGTAAGACAACATTTTTTTCAATTCCGGTCTTTTCGGAAATTTGTTCAACGATTTCTGCTTTCGTCATAATTAATAATTGTTTGTTTATAAATCTCTAGGAATTAAACTGCTAGAGGCCAGTCTCTCAAACTATGCACAAATTTACTAATTTTACGGGTAAATTGTAAGTAAATTCATTTTTTTTAGTATCAAAATCAAAACATCACCTTGAAAAAGAACTTTTTTTCTAAGAACCTTATCAATTGGTATCAGTTAAATAAACGTGACTTACCTTTTAGGAAAACTCAAGACGCCTACAGAATTTGGTTGTCCGAAATTATTTTACAACAAACACGTGTTTCCCAAGGTTTAGAGTATTACGAAAGATTTATAACAAAGTTTCCAAGGGTGGAAGTTCTTGCTTCTGAGACGGAGGAGAACATTTTAAAAGAATGGCAAGGTTTGGGATATTATTCTCGGGCAAGAAACTTACATTTTACTGCAAAATATGTTGTTGATGCACATAACGCTGTGTTTCCTACGAGTTATAATGAGCTCATTAAACTTAAAGGAATTGGCGATTACACTGCCTCGGCCATTTCCTCTTTTTCTTCTAAAGAGGTAAGGCCTGTTGTGGATGGAAATGTATATCGTTTTATATCCAGGCTATACGGTGTAGAAACACCAATTAACACACCAAAAGCTCTTAAAGAATTTAAGTTAATTTTAAACGAATTGATAGATGAAAATCAGCCGGATATTTTCAATCAAGCGATAATTGAATACGGAGCCTTGTTTTGTCTTCCCTCTTCTCCTAACTGCGAATCCTGCGTTTTTCAAGATTCTTGTTACGGTTTCTCTAAGGGAAAAGTGAACGATTTTCCCGTTAAATTGAAAAAAAAGAAGTCGATACAAAGATATTTAAACTTTATTGCCATTCAACAAGGAGATACTATTTGGCTGGAAAAGAGAGAGGGAAATGCCATTTGGAAAAACCTATACGAGTTTCCAAATATTGAGTCTGAAGATTTGTTTCGAACTGAAAGACTCACTCAACTGAAAAAAATGGGCTTGAAATTAAAAAGAGTAGGATTACCTATTAAACATGTTTTGTCACATCAGAATATTCAAGCTAAACTTTTTTTATGCGAACCCAATATTGAGTTTTCTCCTCAAACTAATTGGGTCTCTGTATCCAAATCCGAATTTCAAGATTATCCCATTCATCGACTAATGGAAAAGATGATTGAAACGGAGTTAACGGGTGAATTAGGGTATTAACTCATCGTTTTTATTTGTTGTTCCAAAATTGATTTAGTAAATTGAGTTAATAATTGTAATTTTGATAAAATAGATATAATATGGCAGGAGTAAACAAAGTAATTTTGGTAGGAAATTTGGGAAAAGACCCAGAGGTGAGACATTTAGAAAGTGGGGCAGTAGTTGCAAATTTCCCCCTAGCTACCTCAGAAACTTATAAAGACCGAAAAACAGGAGAAAGAATTACTCAAACCGAATGGCACAACGTGGTTATTTGGAGGGGGTTGGCAGAGGTTGCGGAAAAGTACTTAAAAAAAGGAAGTTCTGTGTATGTGGAAGGTAAATTAAGAACAAGATCCTGGGATGATAAGGAAGGAAATAAGAGATATACTACTGAGATAGTGGCTGATAACATGACAATGTTAGGAGGGCGAAGCGCGGAGGGTTCAGAATCAAATGGCCCTGGACCTGAGAGCTCAGGCTCTTCTTTTGATGATGATTCAAGCGGTGATTTACCATTTTAATTTATAAAAAAAACGAAACTCATTGGAACCTTCGAGTATTATGCCCTTTACTGGGCTACTATTAACTTTTAATTCAATTTCACTTCCCGTAGCAATATCGTTGTTAGTAATGATTGTATTGCTAATAAGTTCCGCTTTAATTTCAGGCTCGGAAGTGGCTTTCTTTTCCATAGATGCGAAAGATAGAGAATCATTGAATGCTGAAAAAGACCCAAAATCGTTGCGTGTTTTGGATCAATTGGTAAAGCCCAAGAAATTATTGGCTACCATACTCATAGCGAATAACTTTATTAATATCGCCATTGTAATTCTCTCCACTTACATGATTAATAATCTCGTATCTTTTGGGCCCAATGAAGAGATAATGAATTTTGTCGTCACTGTGGTAGTCGCTACTTTTTTAATCCTCCTAGTGGGAGAAGTTATCCCAAAAGTGTACGCGACAAACAACAGCATAAAATTGGCGAAATTCATGGCCTCCCCTTTGTTGATTGTAGGGAAAGTTTGTTCTCCTTTGAGCAACGTTTTAGTTCGAAGTACTTCTTTTATTGATAAACGGATAAAAAAATCTGGAACAGAAATTTCTGTGAATGATTTGGATCATGCTCTTGAGATTACTGATATAGAGGGTGTAACTGAGGAAGACAAAAAAATCCTAGAGGGAATAGTAAAGTTTGGAGAAACTGATGTGAAGCAAATTATGAAATCGAGGGTGGATGTAATTGCTTTCGATGAGGCGAATTCTTTCTCTGAGTTGCTTCCTCAAATTATCGAAAATGGGTATTCAAGAATTCCTATTTTCAAAGAATCATTTGATAACGTTTCGGGAGTGTTATACGTAAAAGACCTACTTCCACACATCGATTCTGGTGTGTTTGATTGGAGATTGTTGATAAGAAAACCATTTTTTGTTCCAGAAAGTAAAAAGATAGACGATTTGTTGCGCCAGTTTCAAGAATCGAAAGTTCACATGGCGATTGTAGTAGACGAGTATGGCGGAACCTCTGGAATAGTAACTTTAGAAGATGTAATTGAAGAGATTTTAGGTGAGATTTCGGATGAATTTGATGATGACGATATTGTTTATTCCAAAATTGATGAGAACAACTACGTGTTTGAAGGAAAAATTTCGCTAGTAGATATGTACAAAATAATGGACATTGAAGGAGAGATATTTGAGGATGAAAAAGGGGAAGCTGACACATTAGCTGGATTCTTAATCGAAAAGTCGGGAAAAATAATGAAGAAGAACGAACGAATGAAGTTTGGTGGATATTTATTTGAGGTGGAAGCGGCAGATAAACGAAGAATAAAACAAGTAAAGGTAACGCGTAAAACTGAATTGGATAATGACTAGAGTTTTTGTTTTGGTACTGTTGATAGTGCTTTTGTTTCAATGCAAACAAGAGGTTTATTATCCCAAGCCTTTGGGGGATTTTCGTATCGGTTTTCCCGAAAAAGACAGTGTGAAAACTTACGAAGGATCATGTGGTTTTTATTATGAATACCCTTTTTTTGCAGTGATACAAGAAAAAGCAAACTGCAACCAAGATATGTACTTTCCGCATTACAATGCGGTGTTGCATATTACCAGTATCAAAATGTCGGGCGAAGGAAACAACACGTTATTTTATCATTCCGAATATTCGAGAAAGTTGGCTTACGAACATAGAATAAAAGCGGATGCCATCAATGAATCTATGTATAAAAACGACTCGACAAAAGTGTACGGAGTTGCCTATGAAATTATAGGAAACGTAGCGAGTAATTATCAGTTTTTCCTGACCGATAGTAACGAAAATTTCTTTCGAGGTTCTCTTTATTTTAATGAGAAACCAAATATTGATTCTGTGCGACCCGTTTTGAACTTCCTGAAACATAACATCGAAGGAATGATTCAGTCTTTTGATTGGAATTAGCTCCCTTTACATAAAAAAAAGCTTCCTTTTACAGAAGCTTTAGTTTCTTATTATTCAGGGTAAGAAAGATTATTTGTATCGAATCCACTTGAACATTTCTTTGTAGGTCACTTTTTTACCGTACATCAATATTCCAGTTTTGTATATTCTGGCTCCAATCCAAGTTGTTCCCACGAAAGTAAGTGCCAATATTCCTATTGACAAAAGAACTTCCCATAATTCGACAGATTCCATTGCTATTCTTATTAGCATAACCACGGGCGAAGTTAATGGAATCATCGAAAGCCAAAACATGGCTGGTCCTTCAGGATTTGTCATCACGGATAATTGTGCAACATACAATCCAAGCATGAGAGGAATCATGACTGGAATAAGAAATTGTTGAGTGTCCGTTTCGCTGTCAACAGCAGCTCCAATCGCAGCGTACAGAGCTGAATACAACAGGTAACCTCCAAGAAAATAAACAAGAAATGACGAAACCAAT
>Ga0209138_1000169_pt1 | contig 66349 bp, 59 predicted proteins | sample SaaInl3SG_22_DNA_FD_184645 | JGI IMG/M metagenome (GOLD analysis project Ga0209138, IMG submission 184645) | Marine microbial communities from expanding oxygen minimum zones in the Saanich Inlet - ESP_153SG_22_DNA (SPAdes) (version 2) | ecosystem: Environmental > Aquatic > Marine > Intertidal...
GTACCTCGGGTGGGAATCGAACCCACACTCCCGAAAGAACTGGATTTTGAATCCAGCGCGTCTACCAGTTCCGCCACCGAGGCATTATATAATTTGGTCTCTAATATCTCGCAACTTTTGCTTTCCGATACCAGATTTCCAATACTTTTCTCTTTCTCGAGCTTTTACTCGATTCGCACAAACTTCAGTATAAATAAACTGAAATGGTGCATAGGGTTTAGTTATTTTTTCTCTACCCTTGTTATGTCTAGCTAATCTAGCATCTACATCCTTTGTCATTCCGACGTAAATGTAGTTTCTAACTACACTAGATATGGCATAAACACAAACCATACTTTCAATATTTCAAATCAGCGCGCCTGCCTGTCGGCAGTCAGGCCTGCCTGTCGGCAGACAGGTCTACCAGTTCCGCCACCGAGGCATTTTTTTGACAGGGTGTCAAAAATAGTAAATTATTTTTTCTTAGGTTTTAATTTCTCAGGCATTCCTTAGCAAAATTTATTTCTAAATTTGCGCATTAACGATATATATGAAAACTCCTGCTAAAATTTTTACTTGTACACAGAGTACAGAACTTGCGAATCACATCGCCAAACACTTTGGAGCTCCTTTAGGAAAGGTTAATTTTTCCCGTTACAGTGATGGAGAATTTCAACCCTCTTTTGAGGAATCTGTTCGCGGTGCTCGAGTTTTCATCATTGGTTCTACCCAGCCCTCATCAGAAAATCTAATGGAATTACTCTTGATGTTAGATGCTGCAAAAAGAGCTTCAGCAAGACATATTACCGCGGTAATGCCCTATTTTGGATGGGCACGACAAGACCGCAAAGACAAGCCTAGAGTGCCCATAGGAGCAAAGCTTATAGCCAAACTGTTAGAATCTGCCGGGGCTACTCGGATCATAACTATGGATTTGCACGCCGATCAGATTCAAGGGTTTTTTGAAAAACCTGTAGATCACCTATTTGCTTCCACCCTATTCCTTCCCTATATCAAATCGTTAAAACTATCCAACTTGACCATCGCCTCTCCCGATATGGGTGGTTCCAAGCGCGCGTATGCGTATTCCAAGTTTTTATCCAGTGATGTGGTGATTTGCTACAAGCAACGAGAAAAGGCCAATGTAATCTCACATATGGAACTCATAGGAGATGTGGAAGGTAAAAATGTAATCCTAGTGGACGATATGGTGGACACCGCAGGAACACTAACAAAAGCTGCCGATTTAATGAAAGAACGCGGAGCTCTCTCCGTAAGAGCGATTTGTACCCATGCACTACTTTCTGGGAATGCCTACGAAAAAATTGAAGCATCTCAATTGGAAGAATTGATTGTCTCCGATTCTATTGCTCCTAAAATTAGTCACAGTAAAGTAAAAGTATTATCTTGCGCCCCATTATTTGCTGAGGTTATGCACAATGTGCACCACAACGAATCAATAAGTTCAAAATTTATAATGTAACTAACTAGAAAAACAAAATCATGAAATCGATTACCATTAACGGATCTAAAAGAGAAAGCGTAGGCAAGGTTGCTACCAAAGCGTTACGCAATGCTGGCAGAGTTCCCTGTGTGTTATACGGTGGAGGGGAACCCCTTCATTTTTCAGCACCGGAACTTGATTTCAGTAAACTCGTCTACACTCCTAATGCACACACTGTAGAAATTGTGTTAGAAGACGGTAGTAAAATAAATGCTATCCTTCAAGACATTCAATTTCATCCCTTAACAGACAAAATTTTACATGTGGACTTTTATCAACTTTTTGAGGATAAAGAAATCTCCATGAATATCCCCGTTAAGATAGAAGGTGCTGCTCCTGGAGTACTTATAAGTGGAGGAGTTTTAAGACTTAATAAAAGAAAACTGCGTGTCAAAGCACTACCTGCTAACCTGCCGGACTTTATCATTGCTGACATCTCAGGCTTAAATTTGGGAAATAAGCTGTACACGGCAGAATTGCAAAACGACGCCTATACTATTCTTCATCCGGACAACACCGTGGTTTGTCAAGTACGTACTTCAAGAACTTCTATAAAAGAAGAGGCAGTAGAACTTGAAACAGCAGAAGGAGCGGAAGGAGCAGATGCAGCGGCAGAAACAGAAACCCCTGCAAAAGATTAAGTTTTTTCTTTAACAAATTTTAAAGCATGTGGTTCTTTAATCACATGCTTTTTTTATTTTAGACCATGCAACTTTTCAGCGGGTTATTTAAAAAGAAAACGACTCCCTTAGACATGAAAAAATATTTAATTGTAGGTTTGGGAAATGTGGGTTTGGAGTATGAAAACACCCGTCATAATGTAGGGTTTCAAATCCTTGACCGCCTTGCAGAAAAAAATGAATTGCTTTGGGAAACAAAAAAACTGGCCCAGCATACCGTAGTCCGAAAAAAAGGAAGACAATTTCTTTTAATTAAGCCCACCACGTTTATGAACCGCAGTGGAAAAGCAGTGCGCCATTGGGCACTAAAAGAAAATATTGCTTTAGAAAATATTCTCGTCCTGACGGATGAGCTACACCTCCCTTTTGGAACGATCCGATTAAAAGCCAAAGGGAGCCCTGCAGGTCACAACGGCTTAAAGGACATCGAATCGCAACTAAACACCCCGAATTACGCACGACTGCGCTTCGGCATTGGGCAGGAAAAAAAAGCTTTTGATCAAGTAAAATTTGTGTTGGATCCTTGGGACATAAATGAACAAGAAGCCCTCCCAGAACGGCTCGACCTTTGTACTGAGGCACTTCTTAGCTTTGGCCTCCAAGGAATTCAAAACACCATGAATAAGTTTAATGGAAAATAAATCTTTATTCCGTTTGAAAACTGAAAACTTCTGAAAACGACTGATTTTGATTTTCGTCTCGGGTTGCAACTTGCCAATAATACAAAGTATTTGAGTTTAACTCCAAAAGAGTTTGAGAGCTTTTAATTCCATCTTTTACCAAGGCAAGTTCATCAGGATCAGTACTCAAATACAAATCATAAGAAACGATATCGTTGTCCAAATCGTTCCCTTCCCACTCAAATTGAAAGGTTCCTTCTTCGCTCAAAACAATTTCAGATTCGTCCTCAGGTGATTGGAGTAAAGCAGGAAAAGGAAAGTGAGTTGCTGATGTACTTCCCTCAAGGTAAAATTGCCAGGTCGAACTGTCTGTCTCAATCGGGGTAAGAGTAGATTTTGATCGAACAAACCAGAGATAGGGTACACCGCTGGGCAAGGTCAAAGAAGCGTTTTGTAGAGAGGTACTCGTATCAAATCGTTCTCGGGTAAGTGCATTTTGAACAATGAGCTCGTAATTGTCTGCATGTAAAGCCGCTGTCCACTGAAAATTCACCTGACTTAGACTTTCGTTAATCCGAGATGCCGTGGTACAGCTATTTAAGTTTTGAGGAGCCACCAAATTTACTGGTTCAGGATCTGGAATGGGATCTGGACCACAACTCCCGAGCAAAAGCAACACAAAAAGTTTCCAGTTTTTCATTCTTTTAACAATTTTCTGGTCTCGATATAGCTTCCATAATCAATTTGCAACACATACCATCCTCGGGGGAGTTGGCCCATCGGAATAGAGATCTCGGTAGCAGTACTCGACAGGTTTTTTTCAGTCCAAAACACGACCCCCGTAGCATTTAGTAAATAAAGATCCGCACGAACTCCTTGGGGTAGAATAAGACGTGCATCGTCAATTACGGGATTAGGGAAAACTTGAGCTTGGGAATCCAAATTTATCCATTCTTCAAAAACTCCTTGGCAAATTTGATTTGTTTTTACTTGTAGTCGATTGACTTTTTGGGTCAATGGCAATTCGACGGAATTCTTTCCAACCACCTCAAAGGAATTCCCATTGAGGGTTATAGTAAAAGTATCACTTCCCTCTAGATTTAGGGTTAATTGGGTTAAAGAAGGGTCGTATAATGTCTGAACAACCAGTCGGTCTGGAGCCGTAATGGCAGTTTCATAACAATATTCAAAATCAGGAAATTGATCTGAATAGACACAAATTTCATAGTCCCCAGCAGCTAAGTTGTTCAGCGTGCGTCCCGAATTAGTAAAATCAACCTCCCTTATAAAACCACTTGGTCCTCTTATTTCTGCACGGTAGGGGAAATCTGCACGTGCATTGAAAGTAAAGGAACCGTTTGCATTGTCTGGACAGGTGGTGTCTTTCTTACTCAAGCTAAGGTTTTGAACAGAGAAAAGATCACAGACATCCCCAATTCCATTGTTGTCACTATCTGCTTGGTCTTCATTAGAAATCAAGGGACAATTGTCCTCCGAATCCGGAATAGAATCATTGTCTGCATTGGGCTCTATAGTCCCTTCTACACAAAGCTGAAGATCGAACTGAAGTAAGCTTCCTGTATCGTCTGTGTATTGATCAATAACAATGAGCTTCCATATCCCCAGAGAGGAAGTTCCATATAGTGGACTTAAATCTTGTATTGGAGAAAAACTTCCGGTGAAGGGAGGTGAAGCGCCCACTATGGCTTCACCAGCTTCTTGATCAAAGAGCGTTTGCGTATAGTCATCTCCAGAATCTCCCAAAGAACTGCTTAATAAATAGCGTTCTCCAAGCGGTGTTTCTAAATAAAGTACCAGATCTTCAACCCAGGTGTGTTCTAAATCGATTAAAACATCTAAATCCAAAATAGGCGCATCAAAACTGATAGTAACCGTGGCTGAGATCTCTCCTTTCTGATTGTCCGTAGCATCATTAAGGTCTTTGGGCAAACCTTCCGAACGCTGAGTTTTACATGTAATAGGAATGGTTTCAAAAGAATTAAAATTTGAAAATACAGAGGACTCACAGTTATTTTGTTGTTGCACACGCCAGTAATACCGTTGTTTAGACTCCAAGTTATTCAGCTGGAATTGTGAAGCGAGGATCAAGGTATCTACAACTAAGGTTTGAAATTCCGAATCTGTGGCAAGTTGTACTCGTGACCGATCCACGTTTGGATTAGACTCCCATTGCAAGAGAGGATTAATACTAACCTCGACTGCTTCCTTTTGGGGTTGTAAGAGAATCGGTTCAGAAAGAGCATCCGTACGCTGTTGTAGAATAAAAGAGAAGTTTTCTGAGGCCCCTTCAAACAGTGCCTCTAGAACTAATTCATAATCAGCTGGGGTCAAACGTGAAAGTCCTCTGAGCGTAAAAAACCCTGAGGAATCTGAGGTCGTATATACAGTTTTTGAAAATTGTACACTGACATTGGAAGGCAGTGAATTAATCTGCAAACTAAAATTTGTATCAAAGCCTGTTGCGCGTTGAATATCAAATGAAAACTGCAATGTATTTTGTTCACAATTTTCTTTTTTAAAGGCATCAAAGGTTAAAACCAAATCACGGGATTCGATGCTAAAGTCAACCGAATTAATCGCAAAAAAGATTCCGTTTTTCGGTTTGATTTTTATTCTTCCCGCTGTTGTGTTTATCTCGTTAGGAATTAGAACTTGTGCGGTTCCGCTGTTGGGAATTCCATCCGCCAAAGTAATGGGAAAGGTCATTCCTCCATCTGTAGACAAAAGAATACTTACTTCACTTACCCCAATGGGACTTTGATCCGTTTGGGCAACATTCCAAGTAATGGGTTCAAGGGATCCTCCTTGAAGTACAGTAGTTGGCTCATTAAGCGAGGTGATGGTAAAAGGTCCTGCGCTATCAACGACATTGATTTCTATTTCGTCTTGAGCTACTTGAGAAAAAGTTGAGGCTTGCTTTCGGACTGTCAGTCCCCATCGCATGGCTCTTCCCACCAAAGGAACCGTTTCCCAGGCATCGTTTATTCTTGGATTTTCCTGAGTTAACTGATTTCTTAAAACACGTTCTAAGTTAGGAATCGATCGGGAAGGACTTAAACTAGGTGGAAGTGAGCGCGCTAATGCTCCTGTTCCATTGAAAGGGCCGAAATTACTCGAGCGAATTTGATCGCTGTCTAATTGTTCCCAACAATAGGTAAAATCATCCTCTCCTTCTACGGGGTCCACCGTTAATTCAAATGGAGTCCCTAGGGGAATGAAAAAATCAGGCCCAGCATCGATACTAAAAGGTTCTATTGATACGGCTTCGGCGCTCCCACAAGATAGCGTTGCCACAAATTCAGAAATAGTTTTAATACTGTAAAAATGAAAGTAGGCGTCTCCGTGTTCTTGAAGGTCATCTGGTCCTGTAATCCCGGCATATCCCATGATGGTAGAACCACTCCCCGGTTCCGCATTTACCCCTGTCCCTTCAGTTTGGTGAGAAAAGGTATGGTAGGCACCAAATTGATGTCCAATCTCATGCCCAGCGTAATCCAAATCAAAATAATCGTTGCGGTATTCTCCTCCATAAATATCGCGAAAGGGGTGGATGGAATACCCCTGTCCTTTCTGTCCTGAAGTACATACACAACCGATACAACCTGCATCTCCATCTGGCTCTCCAAAATCAAAAAGATGCCCCACATCATAGGCTTCATCTCCTACAACATTGTCCAAGATTTCTTGGAGTTCAGAACTAAAATCACTAACAAAAGGATCCGTATTTGAATCTTCGAAAAGTAAATTTATATCGGAAACCAATTCCAATCTAATATTGAGATCTCGTTCAAAAATGACATTGATACGATTTATTGTACTGACCACAGCAGCAAGCGCATCTTCTGCATTCGAACCGTTACTGTCATCATCATCTCCCCAAAAGGCTGTGTACTCCCCTGTACCTGCTACTGCAATTCGAAAAGTTCGCAGTGAATCGCTTAACATCCGATTTTTGTAAGAAGATACTTCCTTAGCCTTTTTTTGAACCGCTGCTTCTGTTTTGCAAAAAAGCGGAGAAGCATTGTCTGTATTTGATTTTGTATAAGTGTAGTGTAACTGGTTCTTTCCTTTTACAGGTTGAATAAAAAAATCAGGTCCTGTAGGGAGTTCGAGCCATGCATTGATCCCACTTGGCTGAGTGCTGAGTCGGATACGGACATTGGGTCTTTGTTTACTAACTCCCTTATACGTTTTTAAGTTGGGGTACTTTTCTTTCAGGGATTGGGACAATACGGGTGCTGGAGACAATAGAAAAATTTCTTCCTCCCCCTTTTCATTGGGAAGTCTAATTTCATTTGTAGCGCTTTTTTTTGAAATATCGAGCAACCCATTGGGAGCCTTGTAAAAAGTTTCGCCAAAAACTTCAAGGGAATTCAACAGAGGCCCAGGATTGGAAACTTGTGTCCAGCGGTCTTGAGCTAAAAGCAGTTGCAATGGAAGAAAGAGGAAAAGTATTCCTAGAATCCAAGAGTTTTGGAAATCGCAATTTTCTTTCTTTTTCAGCACTAGAGATACAAGTCTTGGCTAAAAATAAACAATCTTATACTTCTATAAATGATATTAACGTACTTTTATACTTTACTAATAAAGTCTTTTTTTACCCTATGAATGTCGTTCACGGAATTGAAAACTACGTCTTCACTTCGAAGTCAATTCTCACCATAGGCACCTTCGACGGGGTTCATTTAGGGCATCAAAAAATCATCCAGAAACTCGTCAAAAAAGCGAGGGATCAAAAACTGCAAGCCAATTTATTGACCTTTTTTCCACATCCCAGAATGGTGTTGCAAAAAGAAGCTTCGATCCGACTTATAGATACCTTGGCAGAAAAAGAACAGCTTTTAAGAAAGTTGGGAATTGACAATCTTATCATCCATCCTTTTACCAAAGAATTTTCAAAACTTAGTGCCGTTGAGTTTACCCGTGACGTTTTAGTCAATCAATTGGGTATTAGCTCATTGTTTATTGGGTACGATCACCGTTTTGGTAAAAACAGGGAGGCGACAGTAGAAGATTTAATAAGCTATGGAAAAACCTACAACTTCCAAGTAACCATGATCCCCGCTCAAGACATTGCCTCGATCACAGTAAGCTCTACAAAAATTAGAAATGCCCTAGGAGCCAGTGATTTTGAAAAAGTTCAAAAATTCTTGGGTCGCCCCTATGAACTCAACGGAAAAGTAACCCAAGGAGCGGGAGTAGGAAGAACTTTAGGGTTCCCTACTGCCAACCTCAATGTGATAGAAACCTACAAACTAATCCCCCCTAGAGGAGTTTATTTGGTTCAGGTTCAATACAACGGAAAACTGCATTCTGGTATGATGAATATTGGAAATCGACCGACACTCAACGGAAACCACCAAACCCTTGAGGTTCATCTCTTTGACTTTGACCAAAGCCTTTACGATCAAAAATTACAGGTGTTTTTTCTTAAAAAAATACGTGATGAAATCAAGTTTAATTCCTTAGAAGAACTCAAAAGTCAACTTAAAAAAGATCAAGAAATTTGCAAAAGAACCCTAGCCGAATAAGGGTAGAAGTAAAATTACTTTATTTTTGCACAAAAGAATTCCCATGCTTGCATTGCAGTACATAAGAGCGCATAAAGATACCCTTCTCAAAGGTCTCGAGAAAAGAGGTTTTAAAACGCCAGAAGTAATTGATCAAATCATCCTATTAGACCAAGAGAGAAGAAGTAAGCAAACGGAGCTGGATGCGCATTTGGCAACTTCAAATCAAATGGCCAAAGAAGTTGGGACGCTTTTTAAATCTGGAGAAATCGAAAAAGCCAATGAGTTGAAAGAAAAAAGTGCAGCATCTAAAGGGCATACTAAAAAGCTTCAAGAGGAACTCCAAGAGACTACCCAACGTTTGTTCGAATTGAGAACTCTAGTGCCCAACCAGCCACACGAAAGTGTCCCGGCGGGTAGTACGGAAGAAGATAATGAAGAAATTTTTAGAGCGGGAAGCATTCCAGAACTAGACGGAGAAGCCCTTCCCCACTGGGAGTTAGCTAGCAAATACGACCTGATCGATTTTGAATTGGGAACAAAAATAACGGGTGCAGGCTTTCCTGTTTACAAAGGAAAAGGCGCTCGACTACAACGGGGGTTGATCAACTATTTTTTAGATCGCAATACCGCTGCAGGCTATAAAGAAATTCAAGTGCCTCACCTTGTAAACGAAGCTTCTGGTTTTGGCACGGGACAACTTCCAGACAAAGAGGGCCAAATGTACCACGTCCAAAATGACAATTTGTATTTAATTCCTACAGCGGAAGTCCCTCTTACGAACCTCTACAGAAATAGCTTGCTCAATGAAGCAGACCTTCCCATTGCAATGACGGGATACACTCCTTGTTTCAGGAGAGAAGCCGGTAGCTACGGGGCTCACGTCCGCGGCCTAAACCGTTTGCACCAATTTGACAAAGTAGAAATAGTACGTATCGAGGAGCCAAAGAACGCTATGGCTGCACTAGAGGGCATGGTCGCACACGTCAAATCTATTTTAAATGAATTGGAACTTCCCTATCGTATCCTCAGACTTTGCGGAGGAGATCTTGGATTTACAGCGGCTTTGACCTATGATTTTGAGGTATATTCTACTGCCCAAAAACGTTGGTTAGAAATCAGTTCGGTCTCTACGTTCGATAGCTTTCAGGCAGAACGTCTCCAGTTGCGCTACAAAGACAACGAAGGAAAAAAGCAAAGTGTCCACACCTTGAACGGAAGCTCCCTAGCACTCCCAAGAGTACTAGCAGGCCTTCTCGAAAATTGTCAAACTCCAGAGGGTATTAAGATTCCTAAAGCATTGGTTCCTTTTACGGGTTTTGATCGAATTCAATAAGATGGTAATTTACAATGTCACCACTCATGTAGAGCCTTCCATTGAAGACACGTGGGTGGAGTGGATGCGAGAAATACACTTGCCAGAAATGTTAGCAACGAAAAAATTTAAGTCCGCGAAAATCTTTAAGGTAGTCAACGAACAGGACAAAGGAGGGACAAGCTATGCCGTTCAGTACCACTGCATCAGTCAAGAAATTTTAAAGCAATACATCGAAAACGAAGCCCAACTCCTTAGAAAAGCGGGGGAAGAAAAATTTGGAAACCGCATTCTTTTCTTTCGAACCGAGCTTCAATTAATCGAAGAACAGTCATGAAACCCGTTCGCGCAAAAAAGAAATTGGGGCAACACTTTTTGACAGATTTAACTATTGCGCGGCGTATTGCCGAAACACTCGACTTCCAAAAGTATTCAAACATCATTGAAATTGGCCCAGGAATGGGAGTACTAACTCAATTTTTAGTTTCAGAAACCCAATCTTTAAACCTAGTTGAAATCGATTCAGAATCGGTAGCTTATCTAAAAAACACCTACCATGAAAATCAGGTTAATCTGATTGAAGGTGACTTTTTAAAACTCGATTTTAAAAAAACTTTTGGTGAAGAGCCCTTTGCAATCATCGGAAACTTTCCCTATAATATTTCCACCCAAATCGTCTTTAAAACTCTTGAAAACCGAGATCAAATTCCTTTTTTTAGCGGAATGTTCCAAAAAGAAGTAGCAGAACGAATTTGTGAACCCCCGGGCTCTAAAAAATATGGAATCCTCTCCGTCCTTACTCAATTGTTCTACAAGACCGAACTCCTTTTTCATGTCCCTCCGCAGGTATTTAAACCTCCACCAAAAGTAGATTCTGCAGTGATCCGATTAGTTCGCAAAACCGATTTTCATTTGGACTGTGACGAAGTATTGCTGTTTCAACTGGTCAAGCTGAGCTTTCAACAACGCCGCAAAACCCTCAGAAATAGTTTAAAAACATTGAATATCCCCAAAATGTTGACAGAAGATAGTATCTTTGACCTACGTCCAGAGAAGCTCTCGGGAAAGGACTTCGTCCAACTTGCAAAACAGATTGGCCATGGCAACATTTCAAATTGATTCCGCATTTACAGCCGAGATCAAAAACCTTATTGCAAAGGAGGACACCACACGTTTAAAAAGAAAACTCAAGCCTGCCCACTACGCTGATCTCAGTGAAATCATAGAAACCCTTTCTATAGATGAAGCTACCTATCTGATAAAACTTTTGGGAAGTGATAAAACTGCAGACGCTTTGGCTGAGGTAGACCCTGATATTAGAGAAGGGATTTTAGAACAACTTTCAGCAAAAGAAATTGCAAAAGAGGTCTTGGAACTGGATACCGACGATGCCGCTGACATCATCTTAGAACTACCCGAAGAACGCCAAGAAAAAGTAATGTCTCAGATCGATGATGATGAACATGTCAGCGATATTAGAGAGCTTTTAAACTACGACGAAAATACGGCAGGAGGGCTAATGGCCAAAGAGTTAGTCAAAGTAAATGTAAATTTGAGCGTCCTCAAATGCCTTAATGAAATGCGTTCTCAAGCCGAAAACGTGACCCGTGTCCACTCCATCTATGTGGTGGATGAAAAAAACAGACTCAAGGGACGTCTTTCTCTTAAAGATTTGATCACTGCCAATTCCCGAGCCAAAGTAAAGGACATTTATATTCCCCAGGTGGACTATGTAACAGTAGATCAAGACAGCGAAGAAGTGGCCAAGATTATGTCGAAGTACGATCTAGAAGCCATTCCCGTGGTGAATAACAAAAAAGAACTTTTAGGCCGAATTACGATTGATGATATTGTGGATGTCATCAAAGAAGAAGCTGATAAAGACTACCAGTTGGCTGCAGGAATTTCTGCCGATGTAGAAGCCGACGACCGAATTTTTGACTTGGTCAAAGCGCGACTCCCATGGCTCTTTTTGGGGCTGCTGGGAGGATTGGGAAGCGTGTTTATTTTACAAGATTTTGAAACAATTATGGAGCGGCCCACACTACGCAATTTATTTTTCTACACCCCTCTTATTGCTGCAATGGCAGGTAATGTAGGGGTGCAATCTTCTGCTATCATTGTCCAAGGAATCGCAAATGACACCGTTAAAGGTTCCCTCTTTAACCGATTGGTCAAAGAGGTTGGACTCAGTTTAATCAACGGACTTTCACTGGCACTGGTCCTTCTTATTTTTGGTCAATTTATCGATCAATCCTTCTTAGTAAGTGCTACCATTGCCGGTTCCATGATGCTGGTTATCGTCGTAGCGGCACTGGTGGGTACCTTTGTACCGATCATTTTAAACAAACAAGGAATTGACCCTGCCATCGCAACAGGGCCCTTTATCACTACCGCAAATGATATTTTTGGGATCTTTCTTTTCTTTTACATCGCTCAATTTATTTTAGGCTTTTAATGAACGCTCCTAAAGTCCTTCATGTAGATGAAAACCATCCGTTGTTACTTGAAGGTTTAGAATCTCTTGGGTTCGAAAATCGATTGGCCTATACGGCTCCTTTTGAGGAACTTCTTCCAGAATTAAAGAACGCTACTGGGCTAGTCATTCGAAGTCGGTTCCCAGTCGATAAAACTTGTATGGACGCAGCTCCCGAACTAAAATTCATAGCGCGGGTAGGTGCCGGATTAGAAACTATTGATCGTGCCTATGCCGAATCAAAAAATATAGCACTCCTTGCAGCACCCGAGGGAAATCGCAATGCAGTTGGAGAACACGCCCTGGGTATGCTGCTGAGTTTACTGAACAAACTGCGACTGGGCCATCAAAGTATCGTCAGTGGATCTTGGCTAAGAGAGGAACATCGGGGTTGGGAATTGGAAGGCAAAACGGTTGGCCTAGTAGGCTATGGAAACACGGGTAAAAGTTTTGCTAAAAAATTAGCTGGCTTTACTGAAGTCGAGGTCCTTTGTCATGATATTCTCCCTAATGTAGGGGATACCTATGCACGACAAGTTTCGCTGGAAGAACTTCAGCAAAAAGCTCAGGTTTTGAGTTTACACATTCCTCAAACTCTTGAAACAAATGGCATGGTTGATCAACAGTTTATCGATCAAATGCAACACCCCTTTTGGTTTCTCAATACGGCAAGAGGAAAAGCCGTGGTTACTGAAGACTTAGTAGTAGGCTTAAAAACAGGTAAAATTCTTGGTGCTGGACTGGATGTTTTGGAATATGAATCCAGTTCGTTTCATTCGATTTTTAACAGTTCAAAACTCCCTGAAGCGTTACACTATTTAATTCATTCAGATCAAGTATTGCTGAGCCCACATGTGGGAGGATGGACTGTTGAGAGCCATCGTAAATTGGCACAAACAATTTTGGATAAAATTAAAGCCTTGAATCTTACGGACTAGTCTAAACCACAAACTGGGCCGTTTCTTCTGTCCGTTGCTCTAAGAGAACAGGCTTGCCCATTTTTTTAATAAACTGAGAAGCCTCCTCATTCAAATGGCGTATGGTATACAAATCTACCTTAGGAGTCACTTCCACATTAAAACGAGAACGCAAAACCAACACCAGTTCTTCCAAACGCTTGTATTTATTATTGATACATACTGAAAAACTGATGGCCGAGTTTTGAATCAATTCTACGGGCATCTGGTATTCGTGCAGCAAACCAAAAATATAACTGATGTTTTCTTCTACTATGAACGAAAAGTCTATGGATGACAAACGCAACAACACCTGATCCTTTTTTACAATATAACAAGGGATATAGGGTTCTAAAGTCTTCCCTTTGGAAACGGCAGTCCCCGAAGCTTTCGGGTTTTCAAAAGATTTTACATAGAGCGGTATTTCTTTGCGTTGAAGGGGCTGCAGGGTTTTGGGATGAATAACGGAAGCGCCGTAAAAAGCGAGTTCAATCGCCTCTCGATAAGAAATCTGATGGAGCAATTGAGTGTTTTGAAATACACGTGGATCTCCATTGAGCACACCCGGAACATCTTTCCAAATGGTAACGGATTCAGCGTTTAAAGCATAGGCAAAGATCGCAGCAGAATAATCCGACCCCTCTCTGCCTAAAGTCGTGGTAAAATTATTCGAATTGCTCCCGATAAAACCTTGGGTGATGACCAGAGGCTTGGTTCCTACCTCAGTGTTTATACTTTTTTGAGTAAGCTCCCAGTTTAAGTTTGCCGCACGATAATAATCATCGGTCTTGATACAGTTTCGGGCATCTAGCCAGGAGCTGTTGAAACCTTCGTGCTTTAAATAGTAATGAATAATGGTTGTAGATAAGAGTTCTCCATAGCTCACAACTTGGTCGTATACAAAACTATAATTCGGAGATTTATTGGACTTGAAAAAACTCAAAAGCTCTTCAAAAAGTTTGTGAATTACCTCTTCTACCTCAGCGCTCTGTTCGTTAAAGAGTCCTTTGACAATATCGATATGGTACTGCTTCAGTGGAAGAATTCCTGCTGGGGTCTGTTCTTTGTTTTTAAAATAGTCTTCGATGATCTGTTCCAGAGCGTTGGTGGTTTTACCCATAGCGGAAATAACTACGAGGGTGTTCTCATGACCCACCGTAGTGAGAACGGATATAAGATTTTTAACTCCTGCTACATCTTTTACAGAAGCACCTCCAAATTTAAATACGTTCATTATGTAGTGGTGTTTAAATAATTTTTCATCGCAGGCCGATGCATTTGTACGGTACGCCAGTCTGTCAACACTTGGGCGCCACTTTTTTCATAAAATTTTACTGCAGGAGTATTCCAGTCCAATACATTCCATTCGATCCGTTCCACTCCTACTTCGTAGGATTGTTGTATAAAGGCGGAATACAACTGCGTTCCAACACCTTTTCCTTTAAATTGTTCAGAAACAATCAAGTCTTCCAGGTGAAACGTAGGTCCTTTCCATGTAGAAAAACGAGGATAATACAATGCCATCCCTACCACCTGCTGCTCCACTTCTGCAACCAGGCATTCAAACTTGGGCTGGTTTCCAAAGCCGTGCTGTTCAATGTCTGTGACAGTTAATTGTACACTTTCGGGTTCTTTTTCAAAGAGCGCCAATTCTTTGATCAAGTTCAGAATAGAAGCACTATCACTTCGTTTTGCTTTACGGACGATCGCTTTCATATGTTGTAATTGAAATGCAAAAGTAAAACAAGTGGCTGGTAGAACCTCAAGTTCAAATGAATATCACAATTTTTCTCTGGGTTGTTAAATATTAAGCCTGTTTCCCTAGCCAAGAGCGAACCTCCTCAAAAAATAGTTTTGGATTCTCGGCATGTAACCAATGACCTACTTTGGGAATAGTGGTGATCGACGCATTTGGAAAATGATGTTTGATACTAGGGGGGTCTGTGTCTAAAATATAATCGGAGGCTTCTCCTTTAATAAATAAGCACGGTAACTTAGAGTGTGCCGTTGGCTTCAATCCTTCACCGATAGCATCGCTGGCCTTTTTCAGCACCTCAATATTCACCCGAAGACCTAATTTTCCTGGTGATCTCCAATACAGATTTTTTAACAAAAACTGCCTTGTCGTGGGTTCCGGGACATAGTTTGACAATACTTGATCTGCCACTGCTCTGGAGTCAATTTTATCAAAGTCCAACTGAGCTAATCCATTTAAAATCTGCTGGTGGTGCGGAGCGTATTTTTTAGGTGCAATATCCGCCACTATAAATGCACTGACCAATTCAGGAAAATCGCAAGCAAGATGCATTACCGTTTTTCCACCCATAGAATGTCCCAAGACAAAGACCTTTTGTAAACCTTGCGCTTGGCAATAATCCACCACGTCTTGCGCCATATGACGATAGGAAAAAGAAGTACTCCAAAAACTTCTTCCATGATTTCTCTGGTCTATCAAATGCACACGATAACCTAGTGAAGCAAAATTCTTTGCATGAGATTTCCAATTGTCTCCCATGCCTAAAAAACCATGCAGAATCAACAGCTCTTTCCCTTCTGTTCCGATGATATTACTGTGGAGAATACTCAATGGGACAGGCGTTGAAGGTACATTGGGATTACATTTTCAAATCCCAAATAAAGACTTTCACAAATAAGGGCGTGTCCAATGGAAACTTCTAATAATTCAGGAATGTTTTGGGCAAAATAAGCAAGATTATCAAGGCTCAAATCATGACCCGCATTAATTCCAATTCCCAACGCAACAGCTTTTTCTGCTGCTGCCACATAGGGAGCAATGGCCTGTTCCCTATCGGTTTCGTAACCCGCCGCATAGGCTTCGGTGTACAACTCGATCCGGTCTGTTCCCGTTTCAAGAGCTCCTTCGATCATTTTTATTTTAGGGTCCACGAAAATGGAAGTACGGATGCCTTGCTCCTTAAATCGTTTGATGCTCTTTTTGAGGAAATCTTTGTGCTTGATGGTATCCCATCCCGCATTAGAGGTAATTGCATCTTCGGCATCGGGAACCAAAGTCACCTGAGTAGGTTTAATTTTGAGAACCAAATCTGTAAACTCAGGAATAGGATTTCCCTCTATATTATACTCGGTATGAACTACTTCAGGTAAAGCCAAAGCATCCTCGTATCGGATATGACGCTGGTCGGGTCTCGGGTGAATGGTGATTCCCTGGGCTCCGTATCGCTGTAAATCTTTCGTGACTTCCAAAAGGTTGGGCTGGTTTCCTCCTCGAGCATTTCGCAAGGTGGCCACTTTGTTTATGTTTACACTGAGTGCTGTCATGCTTTTTTTTTTACAAAAGTATCTTCTTCCTATGGAATTAAAAAACAATTAACACTTGGAAAGGAATTATTTTCGCTGGGGTTAAAAGCACGTTCTGTCTAGTTTTGTACCTTTACACTAAGAATTGTCATCATGCGTATCGCGATCTACAGTGCTTTTTTTTCACCCACCTCAATTACTTATATCAAAACAGTAATTGAATACCTCAGTGCGAATGGTCATCACTTCCTTTTGGTAGATCGTATGAAAAAACATTTGGGACAAGAGGGCGAAAAGTACACTTACTTTACCGACAATGTCACTCTAGAGGAAAATGTAGATTTCTTATTCTCGGTAGGCGGAGATGGGACACTGTTGCGGTCCATTGCAGTTATCCGAGATACGAAGATCCCCATCTTGGGAATCAATGCAGGCCGACTAGGCTTTTTAACCTCAGTAAAAAGAGATACACTCAAAGAAGGATTCGATTTATTTTTTCAAGGAAAGTACACTCTTGTGGAACGCTCCTTATTAGAAGTTACATCAAAGGAGCCTTCAGAAGCACTACAAGAATTTGGATATGCGCTCAATGAAGTCACCATCAACAGAAAAAACACAACTTCAATGTTGCGTATAGACACAAAATTGGATGATCATTTTTTGACCTCCTACTGGGCAGATGGGTTAATCATTGCCACTCCAACTGGTTCTACAGGATACTCTCTAAGTAGTGGCGGACCTATCGTAACACCCTCATCTAAGTGTTTTGTAGTCAACCCCATTGCACCGCACAACATCAATATGCGTCCGTTGATTGTTCCCGATCAAACCGCTTTTGAAATCTCAGTTGAAGGACGAGGGAACACGCACTTGCTCTCATTAGATTCCAGAATATTGACCCTTGAAAACGGCAATGATATTTCAATAAGAAAAGCGAAATTTAGCGCACTGACCGTACAATTAGACGGAACCTCCTTTTTCGACACCCTACGCGAAAAACTTTTTTGGGGTCATGACTCTCGCAACATACAATAAAACAAGGCTTTTTCGGTTTATATAACACAAAAAAACTACGGCTGTCCCGTAAGTTAAAACCGATGCTTAAAAAACAATATTTTCTCGCTTGCTTTTTCTTAGTAACCGTTGCCTCAGGTCAATTCCATGAAGTAGGTGTTTTTCTTGGTGGAAGTAATTATGTGGGCGATGTGGGGTCCCATCGGTATTTAGATCCCAATGCATTTGCTTATGGTGTGGTGTACAAATGGAATGTAACCGATCGCTATTCATTAAGAGGCGGGTTTACCCTTACAAATTTAATAGAAAACGAATACAGAAACAGCGATCTGAATCGTTTCTCCAGGTCCTACAAGGTGGAAAATTCATTACAAGAGGTTACCGCTGGAATAGAAATCAATTTTAGTGAGTTTAATTTGCACGCCCCCGAGATGAGTTTTACACCCTATATTTTTTACGGTTTAAGCTACTTTAGATACGATCAGTTTTACCTCACGCCTAATGGCCCTTTTGACCCTCCCACCTACAACAATTACGGAAAAGACGAAGAAATAGCCATCCCCCTGAATGTGGGAGTTAAGATCAATCCCAATCCTTTTTTTGTACTTGGTTTTGAAGTAGGGGTTCGCTATGCTTTGACAGACAATTTGGACGGCAGTAATCCTGAAAATGAATTTGCTGACAATCCTGCCTACAAATTCGGAAATATTGGGAATAATGACTGGTATATTTTTACTGGTTTGACAATTTCATTTACCTTTGGCGATCTTCCATGTTATTGTAAGGAATAAATGAACACACAACCAAAACACGTAGCAATCATTATGGACGGCAACGGTCGTTGGGCTCAAAAACTGGGTAAAAAACGTGTTGTAGGTCATAGTCGGGGTGCAAAAACGGTTCGTGAAATCGTAGAGGAAGCCGCTCGAAACGAAATTCAACACCTTACCTTATTCGCCTTTTCAACAGATAACTGGAATCGTCCCAAAGACGAAGTCAATATTTTGATGAAGCTCCTGGTGAGTTCATTGAAAAAAGAATTTAGACGTCTAACAGAAAACAACATCAAATTGTGTGCTGTTGGAGATCTGAATACCCTGCCCGAGCTGGTTAAAGAAGAACTTCTCTTTGTGATTGAAAAAACAAAAAACAACGGTGGAATGGTTCTTACCCTAGCCTTAAATTACGGAGGAAAAGAGGAAATTGTAGCGGCCGTAAAAGCCATTTCGATTAAAGTTAAAAATAGTATAATTTCGCCTGAAAAAGTTGACGAATCCATCATAAATGAGCATCTTTACACGCGTAATTTACCTCCTGTAGATTTACTGATTAGAACCAGTGGTGAAGAACGAATCAGTAATTTTCTTCTGTGGCACATTGCCTATGCAGAGTTGTATTTTACAAAAACCCTATGGCCAGATTTTACAAAAGAAGATTTACAAAAAGCATTGTTAAACTACGGTAAACGAGAAAGACGATTTGGAAAAACGAGCGAACAACTCACTTTTTAAACCTTTATTTAATTTTTGGGTTCTTGGACTGGTCCTTTTCTGGACTTCTTTTTCCTATGCCCAAACCGAAGGCTTTGTCAAAGGCAAGTCCTATATTTTGGATTCTATTAGCGTTCGGGGTATCAAAACCTTTAATGCCCAAACCGTAATCTCCTACAGTGGTTTAAGAAAAGGACAAGAAATCAGCCTACCGGGTGAAGAAGTAAGTGCCGTAATAAGCAAACTTTGGGGGTTGGATTTGTTTAGTGACATCAATTTTTATGTCACCAAGGTAGAAAACAACTCAGTTTCTGTTGAAATAGATATCGAAGAACTCCCCACCCTAACCGATGTTAAAATCAATGGGCTAAAAAAAGGGAGTGTGGAAAGTTTGATCAAAGACACCGAACTAACAGCAGGTAAAAAACTATCCGAGAGCTTCCTCACCAACACAAAAAATTATATTGTAAATAAATATAAGAAGGAAGGTTTTCTCGATACTAAGGTTTCGCTAAACACCATTAAAGACACGGTAGGCTCCAATTCCTACAAAATGGTAGTCAATGTGGACAAAGGGTCACGTATTAAAATTAAGGACATTGAATTCGTAGGAAACGAGGTATTTAAGGGGAATAAACTACGATCCCAGTTAAAAAATACAAAAGTTAAAAACCCCGTTCGTTTTTGGAAACGATCCAAGTTTATCGATAACGATTTTAAAGACGACCTCTCTGATTTAATTGATTTTTACAAAGAAGAAGGGTATCGCGATGCCCGTATCCTAACCGACTCCTTGATTCGAAACGAGGACAATTCAAACACGGTAGATCTTCAGTTAGAAATTGAAGAGGGCAATAAATACTATTTTGGCACTATTGATTTTATTGGAAATACCGTTTATTCCAACGCCATTTTGCAACAAGTTTTGGGTCTTAAAAAAGGAGATGTTTACAATGGTGTTTTACTCAAAAAACGAATTGCAGATACGAGCAAACCCGACGGAAACGACATTACAAACCTCTACCAAAACAACGGGTATCTCTTTTCTAATATCAATGCCGTAGAAGTAAGTGCTGTAGAAGACACCATCAACTTTGAAATCAGAATTACTGAAGGAAAATTAGCAAATTTCAACAAAATTGTCGTTGAAGGAAATACAAAGACCAACGATCATGTAATCTACCGAGAGCTCCGCACAAAACCAGGGGAACTCTACAGCAAAGACAAGCTGGTTCGAACAGTTCGTGAAGTAGGGCAATTGGGATTTTTTGATGCGGAACAAATCAACCCACAGATTGAGAATGTAGATCCCAATTCAGGAACTATAGATGTCCGATTTGACCTAGTAGAATCTGGAGCAAGTCAGATTGAACTTCAAGGAGGCTATGGCCAGGGAGGCTTTATCGGTACTCTTGGATTGTCGTTCAATAACTTTTCTATGCGCAACATCTTTGATCGAACCAAGTACAGACCCCTTCCCATGGGAGATGGACAAACTTTAGCCCTTCGTCTTCAAGCTAGTCAGTTTTACAATACCTACAGCTTTAGTTTTTCAGAACCTTGGCTGGGCGGACAACAACCCGTGCAATTTTCCACCTCGCTACAACACACCATCCAGTACCGTTATGACTTTTTCACAGGACTAGCAGACAAAGATCAATCCTTTCAAATCAGCGGGGCCACACTAGGTTTGGCCAAAAGACTACGTGTTCCTGACGATTTTTTCCAACTCTCTCAGTCGATCTCCTATCAGTATTATAACTTGATCAATTACTATACGGGGCTCTTCACTTTTGGTGATGGAGCAGCAAACAACCTTGCCTACACAATAAACTTAACTCGAAACAACACTAGGATTAATCCTATTTTCCCAACCGGAGGATCTACTTTTAGCATCAGTGGAAAATTTACACCTCCCTACTCTCTTTTTTCAGGTACAGACTATACGAGTCTGGGAGATCTTCCTGAATTTCAGGATGAGTTAGGCAATCCTGATGTAGAAAAAATAGATCAAGAAAAATTTAGATGGTTAGAATTTTATAAAATTAAATTTAATGGTACTTGGTACACCCCCATCTATGAAAAGTTGGTCTTAAAGACCCAAGCGGACTTTGGGTTTATCGGAGCGTACAATCTTTCCAGGGGAAACATTCCTTTCGAGCGATTCTTCCTAGGAGGTGACGGAATGGTAAGTTATGCCTTAGACGGAAGAGAAACCATAGCGCTGAGAGGCTACCCAAACCAATCCTTATCCAGTAGAGACGGTTCGGTGATCTACAATAAGTTTTCACTTGAACTGCGCTATCCCATTACTCTAAAACCCAGTGCCTCCATCTATGCGTTGACCTTTTTGGAGGCAGGAAAAGGATACGATACGTTCAGAGAGTTTAATCCCTTTGTTTCAAAACGTTCTGCTGGTGCAGGGGTTCGAATATTCATGCCTGCTTTTGGATTGTTGGGAATTGATTTTGGTTATGGATTTGACAATGTCAATTCAAATCTTTCTACGCCAAACGGATGGGAAACCCATTTTGTTATCGGTCAACGATTCTAATTTGCTCCCTGAATACGATACAACTACTTTTTTTTAAACCCCATACTATCTTGAAATTCTCAACGTTATTAGACTGATGACTTTAAAAAAACCAACATACCTGCTTTTAACCCTCTTTTTTAGCCTCAGTGTGTCCTCATTTGCTCAAAGAGGTACGCGAGTTGGCTACATTGATATGAATGTCATACTGGAAAGTGTCGAAGAGTACGGTAAAGCAAGTCAACTTTTGGACAAGAACATCGAAAAGTGGAAAAAAGAAATTGAGCTCAAGAAAATTCAACTGAAACAATTTGAAGATCAGCTAAACACAGAACGGATATTACTCACTCCAGAGTTGATTAAAGACCGTGAGATGGAAATCAAAGACTTTGCCTCTGAAATTGTGAATTTACAAGAAAAACGCTTTGGCCCTCAAGGAGATATGATCGTTCAACGTTCCAAATTGATTCAACCTGTTCAAGATCAGGTATTAACCGTAGTCAAACAAATAGCTGAGGAGAAAAAATACGATTTTATTTTTGATCGATCTTCCAGTGTAACCATGTTGTATTCCGCAAAAATTTACGATATTAGCGACCTAGTTATAAAAAGAATAAATAGACAACAACGCATACAAAATAGAAAGGAAGCGTTAGAAAAATTAAAAACGAAAACGAATTCCTTAAACAATTAACATCACTACTACACTTATGAAACATTTTACTACTCTTATCGTTAGTTTATTTTTATCTCTTGCCCCTTTAAGCATGATGGCTCAGTCTAAAGTTGCACACATCAATACGCAACAACTGATTAGTGAAATGCCAGAGGTGATTGCAGCCCAAAATGAACTAAAAAAATTAGAAGACCAATACGCTAAAGAATTGGAAACTTCTGCCAAAGAATTTCAAACCAAAGCGCAAAGCTATCAAGGAGATGCTGAAAACCAGACCGATTTGATCAATCAGCAACGTCAGGTAGAATTGCAAGAAATGCAACAACGCATTCAAGAGTTTAGAGAAACTGCCGCTCAAGAATTGCAAAAGCGCTCTGCAGAAATGATGCGTCCACTTTATGATAAAGCACGTGCTTCCATTGAAAAAGTTGCAGCAGCTCAAGGTTTTAATTACGTATTGGACTCCAGTCCTGGAGGAAGCGTGATTATGGCCACTGGAAAAGATCTTATGCCTGACGTAAAATCAGATTTAGGATTTTAAAAAAAATTAAACTAGGTAAAAAAAACCACCAACAGGGTGGTTTTTTTTATGCCTTAAACCAAGAAGCGTAAAGAATATAATTTTTTGCAATTCGCTGAATTTCGTTTTGCTGTAAGTCAGGATCAATCTCTTTAATTTTTCGCGCAGGTACCCCTGCGTAAATTGATCCTGGGGGGACTATGGTGTTTTGAGTCACTACTGCGCCAGCAGCGATAATACTGTTACTCCCTATTTCACAATGATCCATCACAATACTTCCCATCCCCACCAAAACATTATCGTGTAGCGTACAACCGTGAACAATGGCGTTGTGGCCTATAGATACATTATTCCCAATATGAGTAGCAGCAGTTTCATAAGTGGCATGGATCACCACGCCGTCCTGAATATTGACTTTATTTCCAATGCGAATGGAATTTACATCTCCACGAACTACCGCCTGATACCATACCGAAACCTCATCTCCTAGAATTACATCCCCAATTAAAGTTGCATTCTCTGCAAAAAAACAATTTGATCCATGAGAAGGTGAATATCCTCGAACTGACTTGAGTAGCATAATCTTGTCTTTGTCACAAAATACAAAAAGATTTTGGTCAAAATAGCTCCAATGCTCAACTGTTATTTGACATTCATTAACTATTTTTGAAAAAAAATCAGGTGGGAGAATATCAAATTAAAGCATCCGCAGAAAAAGGACAGCAAAAAGCACTGTTTACGGTAAACCAAAACATTGGCCCTAAAAATCCAATGCATTTTAAAAACATTGATGAGGCAAAAGGGGCACCCCTTATTCAACAACTGTTTTATTTACCCTTTGTGAAATCTGTAAGTCTCTTCGAAAAATATCTCGAGGTGGTGCGTTTTGATATCTTAGAGTGGGAAGAAGTTCTCGAGGATGTTCGGATACAACTGGAAAACTACCTCAACGATGGGGGAATTGTGATTGAAGAAACACGAGGAAATAAAGTGCCTGTAAGTGTGTATGCGGAAAGTACACCCAATCCCGCAGTGATGAAATTTGTCGCAAACAAACCCTTAGTCACAGAAAGTGTAGAATTTAAAACTATTGATGAGGCAAAAAATGCCCCATTGGCTCAAAAACTCTTTCATTTTCCTTTTGTCAAAGAAGTTTTCATTAGTGCTAACTATGTTTCCCTCACAAAATATGAAGTAACTACCTGGGAGGAAGTTGTTATGGAAATTCGAGAGTTTGTACGTTCATTTATCGAAGAAGGAAATACTATCCTTACAGAACATCCAGATCTCAAGGATGTAGATAAAAAAGTTCCTTCTCCACAAAATCTAGATCCTCTAGAAGAACAGATTGTTTCCATTTTAGACGAATACATCAAACCAGCGGTAGCCTCGGATGGAGGAAATATCGCTTTTGACTCTTATGACCCTACAGAAAAATCGGTTAAGGTTATACTCCAAGGAGCTTGTAGTGGTTGTCCTTCTTCTACGTTTACTTTAAAAAATGGTATTGAAAATATGCTCAAAGAAATGATGCCGGGTAAAATTGAAAACGTAGTTGCTGTAAATGGATAGTTTACTTATTCCCTAATTCTTTTTTTGGAGGCGTAGTCTGAAAATCTTTTAAATAAAAAGGTTCAAAAGTGGCTAAGTCCTCAAAATTTTTCTTTTGAAACTCGAGCCAAGCCAATCTAGACATGTCTTCTGCCGAAGGATAAGAAACCGTCTCGGTAAAATGGGCATTGATCTTAGGTTGTAACGTCTTGAATTTTGAAGCACCGTTCCCAAAAACTAAACAAGGAGAATCGCCTATAAGATCATAAAAGCTTTGCGCTTCTAAAACCAGTGCATTTGTTTCTTGTATCCACGTTTTTGAGTTATCGAAAACAGCAGTATACACTTCCATGCGACGTGCATCTAACATAGGGATAAAAAACACGTATTCTGCTTTGCCAATAAACGGCTGTACCATAAGTTCCAGAGTGTGAATACCAATCAAAGGAAGGTCTAGAGCAAAGCAAAGTCCTTTTGCTGCTGCTACCCCAATTCTAAGTCCTGTATAAGATCCTGGACCTTTACTGATAGCCACCGCATCCAATTCTGAAAATCCAACACTAGCTTCTTGGAGCACTTCTTCTATAAAGACGTGTAGTTTTTCGTCATGGCTAAAGTGTTCGGCCAACAACACCTTTTTGGAAATGCAATTTCCGTTATAACTCAAGGCAACCGAACATTGTTTTGTCGTTGTTTCTAACTGAATGATATATGCCATAACGCATTCTTATATCCCACCAGAACTTCCCCCATCTACTTTAACTATAGTACCATTGGTAGCGGAGGATAATGGACTACAAAGATAAGCAATAGTTGTTGCTACCTCATCAGTAGTTGCAAAACGTTGTAATAAAGAATTTGACCGCTCATTTCTAAAAAAATTTTCTTCAACAGTCTGAACTGATTTTTTTTCAGCTGCTGCTTTTTCTTGTAAAAAAAACTTTGCGCCCACACTCAATGTGGAGCCAGGGACAACTACATTAGAAGTAACTCCTGTACCCCTTGCAAGTTGTGCTAAGCCTCTAGAGGTTGCGTGTAAAGCAGCTTTTGTTGTGCTATACGAAATCATATCTGTAGGAACCAAATACGCACACTCACTGGAAATAAATAGGATTCGTCCCCAATTTTGATGTAGCATTTTTTTCATATAGTATTTCGACAAGGATACGCCACTCATCACATTCACCTGAAATTGTTCTTGCCAAGTTTCTACAGAAGTAGCAAAAAAAGAGCTGGAAGAATAAATTCCTACGTTATTAATTAAAACATTTACCTCGCGAAGGGTTTTAAATATTTTACTGATTTGACTAGGTTGGTTAAAATCTGCAACGATACCAGATACAGAAGCATCTATAACCTCATTTTTCAATTGACTGATAGCTGTATCAACAGAATTTTGACTTCTCCCATTGATATACACCGACATCCCTTCCCTCAACAGTATTTTAGCAACAGCATATCCGATTCCTGAAGTTGAACCTGAAATAAAAGCCGTTTTGTCCTTTAATTTTAAATCCATTTAAATTTAATTCCAAGGAGTAAGTCCCAAGAGTTTTTCCCCTAGTGGTGAGAGTTTTGCTGTTTTGTATTTCGTTTGTTCCCAGTTTCTAGGATCTCCTGGAAATGCATACCCTTCGGGTGCAATTCTATTTTTCCAAGAGTGGATTCGCCATTTTTTTAAGGATTCATTGTCCTCTTCCGCTGGCATCATGGAAATATACTGGGCAATACGCACTTTGCCTTCGGATCGATTGGGTCGGATACCATGTGCTAAAAGACTGTTGAAAATCAACAAGTCTCCAGCCTCTAGAGCCACTTTTTCTATTTTATCTTCTAAACACGTAATATCGGGCTGAAATCGGTTACGGTCTTGTGGCTGGGTGAGTTTCCAACGCTCGTAATTTTGATAGAGCCAGGGTATGCATTGAAAACCTCCCATATTTACATCCGTTTGATCCGAAAGTGCGATGACCCCTTGGACATTTTGAGGTTTCGTTTCCGGATCGTAATCCCAATGGATAAATCCTTTGTATTCATATCCCTTTTTAATAGGGAAATTGAGATTGGCTCGATCTATGGTTACCCAAAGCTTTTCCGTACCCCAAACATCCACAAAAGCATCATACACCTTTTGAGATTGGCGATTATTCCACAGATGCTGATTGTTGTACACCTCAACCATGCCTGTCCCCGCAAGCTCTTTCATTTGTATTTCTGCTCTAGGAGCCGAGTACCAGGTTGATGGGTCTTTTGGGTTTTTTTCTTCAAAATCCCATAGAAATGCTGCAGTTTGTTCTGCTTGTTCCTTAGAAATGGCATTTTTTATCACCACATAACCCCTTTCTGTCCAAAAGTTCCATTGCTCCTCCGTTAAAACCCTTAAGGTCTCTCCGTTTTCTCGGGTATTGAGCTGCAGTGCACTACTCTTAGCGGTAGAGGGGTTTCCAGGTATTTCTTTGTGTGCATTGGTGTAGGCGTGGGTTTGGTCAAAATCCATTTTTGGGGTAATTTAGAGTTCAACTCAAGGTACAATAAAGCCTCGTTTTCTCCAAATAGCGAGAAAATAAGAACCAATTAAATTGAGATTTCTAAACCAAAATAAAATTCTAAAACCTTTAATTTAAAGATATAATCATACTTGGCCCGAACATTGTCGGAAGCAGCAATTTCATAACGTTGTTTGGTTTGAATAAAGTCATACGAGTTGGTCACGCCTGCTTCAAACTGCTTTTCTGCCATGAGATAGGCTTCTCTTCTGGCCTTGAGGGTTTTTTCGGAAGCCTCTAAAAACTTGTAAGCACCTTCAGCATTGTTATAGGCTTGATTGATGGTATTTTCCAGATCCAATTTGCTTTGTTCAAACTGATTTTCAGATCTTTTGAGGTTTAATTTTCTTCTCTTGATGTTGTTTTTAGCGGACAAGCCGTTAAAAATGGGAATATTTAAAGACAAACCGTAACTGTGTCCATCGTTTTGACGAAACTGATCTACAAAGGGCAAGGGGTCTGCCACGGTGCGTTCTGGAAATTGACTTACAACCAAAGCTCCGTTTTCTTTTACCACACCAATTGGAGTTTCGATAAGATTTCCCGTTTCTAAAAACCGATCGCTGTAGGAGATACGAGTATTGTAGTTGTAAAACGCGCTGAGGGTAGGCATTAATGAACCTTTAGCCAAATCAATATCTTTTTTCGCAATCTCAATATTGGTAGCCCCTACTTTGATGTCGTTTCTGAAAGTCAATGCTTTTTCATAGATGTTTTTGGGCTGCTCCAAAAGAATTTGGGATAGCGGAACAACATAATCTACATCCGCGATATCAAAAGTTTCGTAATCTGTTATGAGTAGCAATTGTGCCAAACTGATTCGCGAAAGACGCGTAGCGTTTTCGGCTTGAACCAAAGCCTGCTCTTGTGCTGCCAAATTAGCCTCAATTTCATAAATTTCTACTTGGGTTTGCACTCCCGCCTCGATGCGCAATTGTGTCCGCTCCAGCTCTTGTTTTGCCAACTCAAGCTGATAGCGCTGAACCTGTTCCAACTCTTTGTTGAACATCACTTGCAAATACGAGTTTGCTACAAAAAGACTGATGTCATCTTTCATGTCTTCCAACTGGTATTGTCGTGCAATAATGTTCAAATTGGCTCGCGCCAACTGGTTGGTATTTTGTTTTCCACTAAATAAAGTGACTCCTACATTTCCTCCAAAAGATGAAAATTGAGTCGTCAGGTTTTCAATCAATCCATTGGTAATGTTTTGACTTAGACCGTTGTTCCAAATGTGTTGGGACTGGGCGTTGATTCGTGGAAAAAAGTTTCCATAGGCATCTGCCTTGTCTATCTCAGCACCCTCTAAGTCAAGTTCGGACTGTTGGATACTGATGTTTTTCTCTAGGGCAATCAAAACACACTCTTCTAAAGTATATTTTTTGACCTGTGCAGAGAGCGTCGTTAGTACTGTAAGAGAAAGTAAAAAGCTTAGCAATGTTCTCATAGTCGGTTGGGTTGTTTTTTTATGAAACCTAAGGTTTATTGGTTCTCTGTTGCTGATTCTTCTTCTTCACCTTTTTTTATTGGCTCTGTTTTATTCCAAACCTTGATTTGATCTTCTTTGGTCAAACCAGAAATTATTTCCACATTGACACCATCAGAAATTCCAATTTCAACATCTCTACGTTCAAATTTTTGATCTTCGGTCTGTACCTCTACATAAGGCTCTTCTGTTTCTCGATCAAACTGCAACAAAGCTTCAGGGATAGCCATAATGCTGTCTTTACGTTCTAATACCAATGAGGCGTTTGCACTGTAGCCCGCACGGACAAAAATAGAATCGTTTAAAAATAGATCTGCTTCAATGATAAACTGTACCGCTCCCTGTTCCTCGTTTCCTTTAGGAGCAATAAATTTTAGCTGGGCTTCCAGGGCTTGGTCTTCAATAGCTCCTAAATTCACTTCTAAGGGCATGCCCACGCGCAACTTCCCTACTTCTGCTTCATCTACTTTTCCTTCAAAAATCATCTTGTTTAAATCCGCAATGGTCGCAATGGTTGTCCCTGCGTTAAAACTGTTACTCGCAATGACTTGAAACCCTTCTTCTACAGGGATTTCTAGAACCGTGCCTGGAACTGTAGCACGGATGTTTGTATTGGCAGAAGCAGCGCCCCCTTTCGATCCTGAACGTATAATTTGCAAATCAGAAACCGCATTGGAAACATCCTGTTTTGATTGGTTAAAACGCAATTGTACATTGTCAAAATTCTGCTTCGAAATGATCCCTTTTTCATAGAGATCTTTATTTCGGTTTAACTCTATCTCTGCATTTTTGAGTACAATTCTAGAATTTGCCAATCGCCCTTCGGCACTGTTTAGATTTTGTTCGTTGGGGACGACCTTAATTTTGGCTAAAAGGTCTCCTGTATTTACAAGATCTCCTTCTTCGACAAAGAGTGCTTCGATAATTCCTTGGATCTGAGGTTTAATTTCAACTTCATCTTCGGGGATTACTTTTCCCGTCACTACAGTTTTCCTTTCTATGGAAGTAGTAATGACCGTTTGGGTCTCATAAACAATCGCAGACTTGTTGTTGGTCTTAATAAAAAAAGCTGCGGCAAACAAAGCACCGAAGACTAATAGTGCAATTCCGATGTATTTTAATATTTTCATGGGTTTGTTATATAAGTGGTTTTATTCTTCTCTTAATGCGTCAATTGGTTTTATACTTACTGCTCGTTGAGCAGGAATCAGTCCGATGAGTGTTCCCAGAAATACCATGATAAACAAAGCTCCCAAAATGAAGGGGATGGGAACTGTTGGATTGGTATAAGGAAAATCGGTTAAGTCTTGCGTGGCTGCATTGATCCCAAAAAGGACTAGGGCCCCTAAGATGATTCCTAGGATTCCTGCAATGACAGTTAAAAATACAGACTCTAAAATAATTTGATTGCGGACTTCCCCTGGGGTGGCTCCTAAGGCTCTTCTCACGCCCAGTTCTTTGGTGCGCTCTTTGACTGAAATCAATAGGATGTTTCCAATTCCAATCACTCCGGCAATTATGGTTGCAATTCCTACAATCAAAGACAACAAGGTCATCCCTTTAGAAAAACCTACAATTTTATTGAAAATTGCACCTAGATTAAATCCTCCAAAGGCGCGTTCATCGTCCGGAGAAACTCTGTGGACTCGCTTCAGCGCTGCTTTGATGTCTTTTTCTACCGCCACCACATCTGCATCATCATAGGCAGCAATAGTGAACCATTGAACTCGATCTCCTGAATTATAAATTTTTCGGTAGGTTTCAAAAGGAATAAAGATATCTCCATCGCTTTCAAATCCCCCTCCAGGAACATACTTATGAACTCCAATGACTTGAAAATAAATGTTGTCTATTCGAATGTATTGTCCGATGGGATTTTCCTCTTTTTCAAAAAGTTCAGTTTGGGTTCGTTCTCCAATCACACAAACCTTGCGTCGGTATTTTATGTCCTCTTCGTTGATAAACCGACCTCCATTATATATTTTTTTGGTTGCAATTTTCGTGTATTCAGGAAAATCTCCATAGACATTGTAATTACTGGACTTATTTTTACGCACTACCTGTGGACTGGATCCACCAAATACACCTCTGGCATTTCGAGGCGCAATAAATTCCACTTCAGGAATACGTTGTTTGATATAATCAATATCGGAAAGTTTGAGCTCTATTCTACGTCCAATTTTAAATCCGTCGTAGGGAATGCTAGTCCGCTGTGCCCAAACAAACATGGAATTCATCGCAATATTTTCAAACTGTCTTTCAAAGCCATTATCCAAGCCTTTTGCAGCACCAGAAAGCGCGATGTAGATAAAAATTCCCCATAGCACTCCTATGACGGTAATGATGGTGCGGGTTTTGTTTTTAGAAATCGATCCAAAAATTTCTTGCCATGTATCTCGGTCGAAAATTACTTTTAAACTATTCATCTCTTAGGGCAACTATAGGTTTTATACGCGAAGCTCTTTTGGCAGGAATGTAACCTGCAACAGCTCCAAAAATGATCAATACCAATGTGGCAGCAAAGGCAGTTCCAAAATCGATAAACGGATTTTTTATGAAGTACTCTTCTAAGGTAAGACCAATATTTTCCAGTACTAAAATTCCTAAAAAAAGACCGATGTATCCCGAAATTGTGGTAATAAAAACAGATTCTTGTAAAATCATTTGAATTACGGAAATTGGGGTAGCCCCTAGCGCTTTTCGAATACCTAATTCTTTTGTCCGCTCCTTGACCACAAATACCATAATGTTGGATATTCCTATGATTCCAGCGATCAGTGTCCCGAGACCTACAAAACTTACAATTAATTGGAGAACGACTGCAAATTGTTGGCTTTGCTTTAAATCGTCTGTTAGGTTTTGAAAGTACACTCCGTTAGGATCGCTTGGAGCAATGGATTTTTTTTCCTTAAAATAGTTCTTTAATGACTTTTCTAGTGCTAAGGCTCCCGCATGGCCCAACTCTTTTCTAAAGGTTACAATAATTTGATCTACCTTATCGTTACTTTTTTCTATAAGTTGGCGGGTCGTGTAGGGAATGTAAATATTTCGTTCTTCGTTGTCTCCTCCATCATCCTGAAAAACGCCAATGACTTTAAAAGCAATGGTTCCGATATTGATGTATTTTCCGATGGGATCTTCCCCTTTAAACAAGTCTTTTGCTACCAGCCTCCCTATTACAGCACTTTTCTTTTTTTCTTCTAAGTCGGATGGATTGATATACCTTCCTTTCATCAGGATTGTTTTTTCTATAAATTGATGTCCTGGTGCTACTGCTCTGGTGGGATAGGTATTGCTCTCATTTTTATATCGCGTCAGAGCGGATCTAGTAATTCTAGGGGTCAGATACTCAATAAAAAAAGCAAAATTTTCATCAATTTCTTTTAAATCCTCATTTTTAAATTCGATTCTTCGATTGGCCTTAAAACCCTTGTAAGGCTCTGAAGTTTTGCCGGGATAGATGAAAATAGTATTGCTCGCATCGTCCAGAAAGAATTCTTGAAATGTGTTTTTTAAGCCGTTCCCAAGACCAAAAAGAATGATGAAGATAAAGATTCCTAAGGCCACCGTAAACCCAGATAAAAACGTACGGAGCTTGTTTTTACTGATGGTGTCAAATATTTCTCTCCAACGGTCTCTGTTAAACATAGGATGAAGCTAGGACTTGTTTTATTTTTTTGTCTTCAATGATGACACCGTCTTTGAGTTGTACAATACGTTTGCACATCTGGGCAATGTCGTGTTCATGAGTAACCACTAAAATAGTTTTCCCTTCTTCATTTATCTTTTGAATCAAATCCATCACCTCATAGGAAGTTGTGGTATCTAGCGCACCTGTAGGCTCGTCTGCCAACAAGACTTTAGGCTTTGAAGCCATCGCTCTGGCGATCGCGACACGTTGCTTTTGTCCCCCGGAAAGCTCGCTAGGTAAATGAGTCGCCCAGTCTTTTAATCCGACTCGATCTAAATAATCCAAAGCCGCTTCCTGTCGTTCTTTACGCGGAACACCCTGATAGTACAAAGGCAAGGAAACATTTTCTAATGCAGTTTTATAATTGATTAGATTAAAGGATTGAAAAACAAAACCCAGGAACTTATTCCTGTATTTTGCAGCTTTGGTTTCGTTCAAATCCTTAATGGGTACTTCATCAAGTATATAGTCTCCTTCATCTGCTACATCTAACATTCCTAAAATGTTGAGCAAAGTAGATTTTCCCGAGCCCGAAGACCCCATAATGGCAACAAGCTCTCCTTCTTCTATATCCAAATTAATTCCTTTGAGCACATGCAATGAGGAGGCTCCCATTTTGTAGGATTTGTGTAAATCATTTAACTTAATCATAGGAATTTTAACTTTATAAAGTCGGACTGGGATTATTGTTTCATCTTATTAGACTGAACTCTCTCTGATTTGTTACATCCCCAGCTAATTTTTTTTTAATATTCTAAAAACTTTCCACCCAACTAAACCCACAAGGAAATAGGGTATTGCCATAAGGTATAAGATTCCGTTGTTAATTCCTTTAGCTGTAGTCTGTCCTTCTTCAGACTGAAGTACGGCGCGACACATAGAGCACTGCGCTGACACCTCGTCCACACCTACCCCAAAAAAGAGCAGGACTACAAAAAAGAAGACAAAGTACTTTTTAGACATAATAAGGTGAAATCATCATATATACAATAACCCCAGTTATCGCAATATACATCCAAATAGGAAAGGTATAACGGGCGATTTTCTTGTGTTCACCGAAGTATTTTGAAATAGCGCGAACATAGGTCACTAATACTAGTGGTATGATCCCTATGGAAAGTAGAATATGAGAAATCAATATAAAATAATAAACCCCTCGTAGAATTCCATCCCCCCCATAAGGAGTAGGATCCGCAGTCATGTGATAGGCCACATACATTACCAGGAAAACAACTGAAAGGCCTATAGCAGTTTTCATCAATCCCTCATGGAGTTGGACATTTTTTCTTTTAATGGCGATGAATGCAAATAAAAGAACTAAAGCCGTAGTCGCATTAATTGCAGCATAGATGGGGGGTAAAAAACGCAACGGGGCCACATTGGGAATCCGTACCAAAAAAAGGAGCGCAACGACAATTGGAATTGCAATGGAAAGAATCCAAACCCAAGGTTTGTATTTTGCCGCCTTATTTTCTCTCTTCTCTTGCATAATTTATTCTTTCAATAGTTTTTCAATATCCTCCATTAACAAGTCAACCTCCTGAACCTCAACATCTTCTTCATCAATGCCCATATAGTACACAATCGGGTTTCCAAAAGAGTCGGATCGGGAACGAATAAACCCTTTTTTATCTATCAAAGCAAAATAACCCTGATGCTCAAATCCACCCGCAACTCTCGGGTTTACAGATGCAAAGATATTAAATCCTTTATTGGCTAGGGTATATAGGGTTTCTTTTTCTCCAGTCAAAAAATGCCAATTCTGAGAAAAGACATCATAGGATTCCGCATAGGCTTTTAAAACCGTAGGCGTATCCTGTTCTGGATCAATGGTAAAAGAGGCAATCCCGAAATCCTTTCGGTTTCCAAATTGCTCTTCTATTCGTTTCATATTTTTATTCATTATGGGGCAAATACTAGGGCACGAGGTAAAGAAAAACTCCGCGACATACACCTTATTTGTGAAGTCTTCGTTGGATATCAAAAGGCTGTCCTGATTTAAGAATGCAAATTCCGGAACTTTTTTAGCTTCGCCATTCAAAAAAATATACTGAAGGGGATCCGCAGACTGAGAGCGACTGCTATCCACTACTTTTTGTTCGGCGATTCGAGTAAAAATTTTAGGAATAAATAAGATTCCAAAAATGAGAATAATCAAAAAAAGCCCAACATATTTCAACTTAGACATGACTATTTGTTTCTTTGCGTATTGTAAATCTTTAGTGCCAAACGGTATTCGGCTAAGATGACTTTTACATCATCTATCATTTTCTTGTTGATTTGCGCTACAGAGCGCGCATCAAAACCATAAAGGGTTCCTGTGTCTTCATCGTCGTTTCTGCCTCTGAGATTTCGGCCTTTGTCTACAATAAAAACAAAGGGAGCGCTGTGGCTTTCATCCAATGAAAAAGGGGTTTTAAGGGATTTGAAATGGGTTTTGATCTCCTCTGTTGTGGTATACACAAAATTCCACCGAGACAAGTCGGTTCCCACTCCCTCTTTCAAATCTTTTTTTAGTTCTTCAACCTGACTCACACGGCTTGAATCAACTAGTATTACAAACTGAAAGTCGTCAAATTGGTAAAATCGCTTGTAAATCTTTTCATTCAGATTGAGGGCTTCAGCTTTTTTATTTTCTAAGCTACCTCCCCAGTACCCCAAAATCGTAATATGCTCTTTTAGTTGGGGTGTACTTCCAATTAAATTTTCGGGAAGCTCATCAATTGAAGTTGTTAGAATAGGAAGCTTGGCGAAGTTGTTTTTCCCAGAAGCAAAAAAAAGATATACTAAAAGAGGAAATACAAACAAGATCCCCAAGACTATTTTTTTGTATATATCGTTCTTTCTCATATAAAAAAAAAGCGGTTCAAAACCGCTTTGTAAATTTGGGTTACTTTAGAAATCCCAAGCGACAAATCCCGCTTCCATTACATCAAAAATATAATCTGCTTCTAAGAGTAATATAAATGCCAAGTAAGGAATTAAAATGACCAAGGGCAAAACAATGGCATTTTTCAACCCACTGCGTTCATCGCGAATGTGCATAAAGTCCCAGGCAATATAATACGCCTTTACTATGGTCAAAATGATAAAAATCCAATTGAGTAGTTTCATTCGTAAAAAGCTACTCATGAGGACTTCAGGTTTTATAATCCCTAAGGCAACTTCAATGGTGGTCACTATGGAGAGAAAAATCAACACACCCCATATTTTCTGCTGATTGGATTTGAACTTTAAAAGTCCTCTAAAGATGGCTAATTTATGTCCTTCTGCTGCCATTTGTTTTGATTTTATGTGTTAAACGAGATAGAAAAAAGTGAATACAAATACCCAAACCAAATCGACAAAGTGCCAATAGAGTCCTACTTTTTCTACCATTTCATAATGTCCTCTTCGCTCATAAGTTCCTAGAATGACATTAAAGAAAATAATGACATTGATCACGACTCCTGAAAGAACGTGAAACCCGTGAAATCCTGTTATGAAAAAAAAGAAATCTGCAAAAAGTCGATTTCCGTATTCGTTGTGAATGAGGTTAGCACCTTCTACTACACCCACAGCTTCGTCAATTTTTGCGAGAGAAGCATCACGTGTTAAGACGGTTTTCTGTCCTTCTTCGGTGAGTTGTTGTGTCCGAATGACAAGGTTTGGATCTGCTAAAAATCCTTTTTTAACTTCGGCTACAGAAACATTGGGTAATGCTTTTTCATCTTCGTACCAAATTCCATTATACGATTGGTGGGTAGCCCGGTCGGATTCTATTCCTAAGGCGAACTCCTGAATCGCGGCGCGCTTTCCTGTTTCCGCATTAACAAATTGTAGGATTTGTCCCCCTCGAGTTTCGAGAGCCCCATATTCTCCCTTGATAAAGTTTTTCCATTCCCAGGCTTGAGACCCGACAAAAATGGCACCTCCGATAATGGTAAGCAACATATAAAACGTCACTTTGGCTTTGTTCATATGGTGGCCCGCATCTACCGCCAGTACCATAGTTACGGATGAAAAAATCAAGATAAAGGTCATCAAAGCGACATAGTACATGGGAGCATCGATACCGTGTAAAAATGGGAAATGCGTAAATACCTCATCTGCAATGGGCCAAGAATTGATGTTCTTGAATCTTGAAAAACCGTAAGAAACGAGAAAACCGGTGAAGGTGAGTGCATCTGAAACGATAAAAAACCACATCATCATTTTGCCATAACTGGCATTGAGTGGTTTGTTTCCGCCTCCCCAAACCTGTGTCTCCTCCACAGATGCGTTTGTAGTTACTTCCATAGTCGTGTGTTAAATTCTTTTACAAATTTATTAATTTTTACCCGTAGAATGAAACGAATAAAAATAAATATACCCACAGTATATCCAGAAAATGCCAAAAAGTTAGAGCTAGTTCAAATCCTAACGTATTTCCTTGAACATAAACTCCTTTTAGGGTCTTAAACAGAATATTCAAAACGATCACAATACCCGCCGTGAGATGGGCTAAATGCAACAATACCAAAACGTATAAATAGGAAGTGGTTATACTGCTTTCTGGACCTGTAAAATAATATCCTTTTTCGATAATTCCATTAAAACCCTGAAACTGAAAATACACAAAGGCAAGGGCAAGGCCTAAGGTGACCAGTAACAACAGTTGGGTCTCCTTGATCTTGTTTTCGCGTAACATCCTTAGGGCGCCGTAAAAGCTGCCACTGCTTAAAACAATCAGTAGTGTACTGAGCGTAAACGCAAAAGGAAGCTCAATTTGTTGTATCCAATCTGCTCTAGAACTACTCACCACATAGGCACTGGTAAGTCCTGCAAAAGTCATACTCATGCTGATCATTCCGAACCACAACATCATTTTTTTGGCTCGATTTGTTTTGGTACTTATGGAATCGTTGGTGTTCATTGCAATAAGAATTTATCAATTACGTAAATCAGTTGTATTCCTGTGATATAAACGATACTCGCTCGAATCAAAAGGCGGGCTGCATGATCTGTTTTGGCAACCATTAATTTTATGGCGTAATATAAAAAAACAGCACCCAAAAGGAATACAAGAACGGAAGCTGTCTTGGTCAAATACAAGGCTCCTGTATATTGAAATGCAGGAATCAAAGAAATCACTACGGTCCAAAGCGTGTAAAAAACTATTTGGAAAGCGGTATTCTGATCTCTACCGCCAGAGGGAAGCATTTTAAATCCCGCAGCTTCGTATTGATCGTGCATTAACCAGCCAATCGCCCAAAAGTGGGGGAACTGCCAAAAGAACTGCAGCATAAACAAGACACCGGGTTCAATACCAAATTCATTTGTAGCTGCCACCCAACCCAACATAAATGGGATGGCACCCGGAAAAGCACCAACAAAGACAGCGAGGGGTGTTTTTTGTTTGAGAGGGGTATAAACGCAGGCGTATAAAAAGATCGAAATACTCGCAAAAAATGCTGTTTTTAGGTTGATGACATATAAGGCTGCAACCCCGATTACAGTCAAAATCACCCCTAAAAATAAAGCAGATGTGGGATGCATCCTTCCCGCGGGAAGCGGACGGTTTTTTGTGCGGAGCATCAAATTGTCTAGGTCTTTTTCAAAAACTTGATTGAATGCATTTGAGGCTCCCACCATCGCATAGCCTCCCACTATCAATAAAAGCAGGGTAACATAATCAACTTGTTGTACCGCTAAAAAATAACCCGCAAGAGATGATATAACTACAGAGATTGAAAGTCTAAACTTGGTTAGCTGGGAAAAATCAGCGAATGTCTGTTGTCGGTTTAAAATTGCAATGGTTTTATTTGACGGCATCAGTCCTCATCGTTCAAGGGGCAAAGATAAGTGAGAAAAAACCATTGCACAATATTTCCGTTACAAGATTAGAATTCTTTTTCCCTTTATTGCAATCGGAATATTATAGGAATACTAAAGGGAACGCGTACAGCTCTACCGCGTTGTTTTCCTGGGGTCATTTGCGGGAGTTTAGAGATGATCCGTTCCGCCTCTTTCTCCAAGTTTTTGTCTGGTCCTCGCATACGGATGTTTGTAATGCTCCCGTCTTTAGAAATGATGAAATTTACGTACACACGCCCCTGAATTCCCATTTCTTGAGCAATTTCTGGATAGCGAAAGTTTCTTACGATGTGCTTATTCATTTTTTCTTGAAAACAGTTTCTGCGCTCACTTTTTGCTACGCCTTCACAACCGGGAAAAATAGGAACATCTTCTATGACCGCAAAGGGGACATCCACATCTTCTTCCTCTTCCTCAACCTCTACTATTTCAACAATTTCCTCTTCATTGGTCTCTGTAGATTCAATCACTGTTTCCTCAACGTCCTCTTCGTCTTCTACGATTTCAATAACCTGTGGTGCCGGGGGTGGCGGGGGTGGTGGTGGGGGTGGTGTTTTAATCTGTTCGGTAATGGGAATTTCTTCATCCTCATCCTCATCTACATCGAGCGCTTCGTAGTCAAATGTTTTTTTGTAAGTTTTCCATTCTATGGCTTGCCATGAGAAAAATAAGACGAATGCGAGCCCAATGACAAAATAGAGACTACTGTTTTTTTGCAAATCTGCTTTAGGGGATTTTTTTATTTCCATGATTTTGGGGTTTAGTACAATAGTATCAAAAATTGTACCGCATTTATCGAAATAAAAAAACCAGCCAAAAGGCTGGTTTAACTATATATCTAAAAGGTTTTTATTGTAACCTAAAGGTAATCGGAATACTAAACGGTACACGTACAGGACGACCTCTTTGTTTTCCTGGCGTCATCGAAGGTAATTTTGATATGATTCGCTGCGCCTCTTTTTCTAGGTTTTTATCTGGACCTCGCATACGGATGTTTGTGATACTTCCGTCTTTAGAGATGATAAAGTTGACATATACGCGTCCTTGAATTCCCATTTCTTGAGCAATTTCTGGATAGCGGAAGTTTTTGCGTATGTGCTTGTTCATTTGTTCTTGAAAACAATCTCTTCGTTCCGATTTTTTGACTCGTTCACAGCCTGGAAAAATAGGAACATCTTCAATTACAGCAAAGGGAACGTCCACATCCTCTTCTTCTTCCTCAACCTCTACTATTTCAACGATTTCTTCCTCGTTGGTTTCCGTAGATTCAATAACGGTTTCTTCGACTTCTTCTTCGTCTTCCACAATTTCAATCACCTCAGGTGCTGGCGGCGGTGGCGGTGGCGGAGGTGGGGGTGTTTTAATTTGTTCTGTGATTGGAATTTCTTCGTCATCTTCGTCTTCTACATTAAGGGCTTCATAGTCATACGTTTTTTTGTATGTTTTCCACTCAATGGCTTGCCAGGAAACAAGTAAGACTACTGCTAAACCAATGACAAAATAGAGACTACTGTTCTTAGTCAAATCTACTTTTTCGCTTTTTTTAGGCTGCATTTTTTAACAAATTTTAGATAGCTAAGCTAAAAAAAAATCTAATTAAAACAACTTATTCTTCAGTAGAATAACGAAATAAAAACCAAATAGTGAAGATTCCCATCGCCGCTCCTAGAAAATTTGCGATTAAGTCTTGGTAGTCAAAATAACGTTGAAAGGAAGGAATCAATTGCAAGAGCTCCAAAAGGGTACCAACCAGAACACTTGAAATCAATGCCTTCTTGTAGGTGGCACGATGTTTAAAAAAAGCAAAAACATAAAGGATACTCAACCCAAAATAACAGGTGAAATGTAAAATTAAGTCACCTCGAATAAAAAAAAGATTCCAGGGCTGTTCGTCTGGACCGGGGGGTTTTAAGGAGAGATATACCACTACAAGAGTAGCAACTCCTGCTAAAATTTTAAAATAGTTACCCTCCTGTAACCAACGCTGAATAGGCATTTGCATCTAAAAGTCCCTCTATTTGTGTCAAATCACTGCACTGTACCTTGACCATCCATCCTGCACCATAGGGATCATCATTAACCGTCTCGGGGGCGTCCTCTAGAATTTCGTTGATTTCAATCACTTCTCCAGACACAGGCATAAAAAGATCTGATACGGTCTTTACAGCCTCTACAGAACCAAATACCGCTTCCGAATCTAAAGTGTCATTCAGCGTTTCAATTTCTACATAGACAATGTCTCCCAGTTCTCCCTGAGCAAAATCAGTAATGCCAATCGTAGCTATATCACCCTCTAATTTGATCCATTCGTGGTCTTTGGTGTATTTTAAGTCTGCAGGTACATTCATTATTTCCTTTTTTTAGAGAAACAAATGTAAAAGAATTCTTTTAGCAAAAAAGGTTTTTAATTTCCAAAATTGTACCGAATAGTAAATCCAGATCGGATGCTGGTTTGAGGAAAAGCGGTGGAGATGGCAAACTCTGAAAAATTGTGATCGTAGAAAAACAAAGCTGTGAGATTCTTCGTAAGGGCATAGTCTGCACCAATTTTAATAGACATTAACCGTTGACCAGCGGTGACTTGATTGTTGTCGTATTCTAAGTTTCTCAACACGGTGACATTGTCCCGATAGGAGACATCTGCTTTGATGTTTAAATCTCCTCGCAAAATCACTCTGCGGCCTCCTATACTCGTTCTAAACCTCAAATCTGGAACCCGAAACCCAAGGCCAACGACATATTCGTCACCACTGCTTTCTGTAATTAAATTGTTGTCTAAGCTCAAAGAAATAGCTCGTTCTTTTCTCAGCTCTGCCAATACCTTGAGCGAATTGTTTAATTCCATATCCAATCGGACTAGCGGATTAAACTGTTCTACCAAATTGATATTAGAATACAGGCGTTCGGGAATAAAATTCCCTGACCTATCTGTCTGTTCGGGTAGCGTAGGATCGTACTCGAAATTGGTTTGGAAATTGGTCAGTGTATAGCTGGCACGGTAGGCGTGATTTATAGAAAGTCGATTAAAAATTCTAGCGATTGATTTGATTTCTGTAAGCCCGGTAAATTTTAAACTCCAATTAGGAAGGGGCGTCCTTTTTATAGGATTCAGTGGAATTTCATTGGGATTTGCGCCGGAATAAGCCGCAACGAAGGAGTGCAGTAATACGGACTGCTGTGTTTTTCCGAACCCTTTGGGAAACCCTTCCCCATCTGTTCCCAAATCGGAGAACGCACTGGTATCGGCAAGTCGTCTCGCAATGATACTTCGGTATTCTCGGAATTTTTCAAAGTTGGAGCTTACTGTACCTTGGGTAGGATTAAACGCTGTTTTTAATAAAACAGTTGACATACCAAAGTTTCCTAAAATATTGGAATTTTGAGGGAGGTACTCCTGATCTTCGACTTTAAAATTTTCGAGTTTGTTTTCAGTAAAATCGCGTTCTGCGTTAAAATCAATAATCAATCCGTTGAAGGGAACCACTTGTGCGGTTGCCTTAAATTTATTGGAACGCAACTGACTGAACAACTGATTAAAGCTAGGAAAACCAGTAAGCCAGCCTTGTCTTGCCGCTTCATAGCGAACATCTGCTTGGCTCCCAAAGGTGTATCCTAAAGTAGGGCGCATCCCTCCTGCAAAACCTACGGAAGGCAGGTATCCAGGCAGTACCGTTCCATTGTTTTCATTATAACTCGCCTGAACACGCTTTACTGCGGTTAGTATGTCAACAATTTTAGTCAAGCTCTTTTTAAACGCAGTATTCTTTTTTGCTGTTGAATCTTTTGCCTGAGCAGCATTGACTTTTGCCTGAAAACTGCTCTTTTTGTTGGTCTTCAAACCTAGGACCGTATAAAGCTTTGAAAACGAAAGTGCACCCGTCAAGGTTTTGGTATTGTTGTTTTGAATGGTGTTGACCAATCCTAGAGGAGTCCCATCCGCGCTCATCACCTCTGCCAAAGCCTCGGAACCCCGTTGCCAATTAAAATTTCCCGTATAGTTATACGTGGCATCTATAAAGTTTAAAAAGGGAATGTATTGAAAGGGAAGCTTGTAGTTTAAAGCTAAAGACTGAAAATGTGAATTGGGTTCTCCTGCATTGAAGAGACCTTCCCACAATACCCTTTGGTTGTTTTGTAATAGACTGGATTCACTTTGATTCATATCTAAGTTTTGCCGGATAATACTGCTTGTAGCAGCATTGAAATTGAATCGAAGCGAACGGGTCAGATTATAACTTAAAGCGTAATTGTAGTCAAATAAAAAGTTCCGCTGTTGTAGGTTGGGCAAACTGCGCTGGAGTGCCGCATCGGTTCCTTCCAAATATACCTGTCGAAACTTCTGATTGTTTAAAATCCTGTTGATGTTGGTCGCCCCTTCTAAAGAACTGGGAAGCAAATTGAAATTCAATTCTTGTAACCACCTCCAGTATTTTTTTCGATTAAAGAATTTCGCTTTTTTAAAGGGCTCAATCGGTTTTGAGTTAAAAGAATATCCATAGTTTGCTCCTAGCAATAAATTGACTTCTTCTTGTTTTTCGATTTCAAAGTCGCGGTGTTCCAACTCGTTGTAGGCATAAGAGAAATCAAAATTTTCCGGACTGTAAAAGCGGGATTTACCCTCTCCCGTACTGTTTTTTCTGATCCCGATCAGACTTACACTTTTGCGACGGGTATAATCGATGGCTTGGTTTCTTATGGAATCTCGTTGGGCGACCCGATCTGCTGTACTGAGACGATCTTTCAATTTTAGATCTTGGTAAAAAGGGTCGTACTTTGGGGTGATGAAGGTTTCCCCGTTAGCAAAACTCAATGGAATTTGAAGTCCCCAATTGGCGGGGGTCAGTTGCCCGAGGTTGACGTTGGAAATAAGGTCGTATTGAAGTAGCTCCTCACGAGTCCGTTGATTGGGAGTTTGATCGATACTTCCAAACCCAATAGAAGAATAACGTCCGTTGGCAGAAAAGGTTGCAAAATCAGCAAGATTGGCGTCTAAAGCCCCGATGGCAGCCCATCCCCCCTCACTGTCAATTCCTGAGATTCGCAGTTCATTAAACCAAATCTCCCCACACAGGTCTTCTCCCAATTGAACCGATGGGTTTTTAACCCCAATCATTAAGGTTCGGATGGCACCCAAGGAGGGATTTCCGTGGATGGCAAGTTTGTATTTTTTTTGACCAGGCAAACTACTGATCGGTGTAAATTCTTGAATGGGGTTTAAGTCTTCATCATAGTAAAGGGTTTCTCCTAAACCGAGTTGTTGCAGTGCTTTTGCTTTTAATTTAGACAATAAATCTATGGGGATTTCCAGCGAATTTGACTCGGGAATCCACACCTCCTCCGCCGTCAACCGATTGGACATGTTTTCCGTGTAGTCCGTGGGTTTTAAAGGAATTTCTATTTGGTAAAAATTATCTTGATAATCGGTTCCTAAACGGATAAATGCAACCATCCTACGATCAAATTCATCTTCCGAACCTGCTCCGGGAAGCGGCTCATTTCCTGGCAACGATTCCGCATGCAAAAACATCCGAAGTTTACTGTATTGACGCATGTCTAGATTTACGGCTTTGAAAATCCCTCTGGCATCCATAGGCTTTAAGTCACAAACACGGAAGGAAAGGGATTGTTCATTTTGACGAATGATGGTGTTGTTGTTGTTGATCTGCTCTCTTTGAATTTCGGGAGGCAAAACATAGTTGATTGGAATTCGATTTTCATTCTCCAAAATGTTTACCGTACTGATGTCCACTGTCGTTGCAGTGTTGACCAAAAGATCTTCATTCAACGGTTTGTTATACCTTCTCCAATCTCCTCGGACCAAGTCTAAAGTACCAAAACGAAAAACGACCTCTTCTTCAAAACCACTTAAAAGCATTCGCATAAAACGTATGGAACGCAAATCGTTGATTTCATTTACTGCCTCGAAGTAGGTATCAAAGGAGGTGTTTTCATAGTAGGATTTTTGGATAGGGATTTTGAACTGGATCCACCGAGTGATGTATTCATCTCCATTGGGCGCCTTGACTTCGATGTTTTCTCTTACATCGGTGATAAACGGATGATTTCCCACCTGCATGCTTTTGAAAATGGGAACACGATATTCAAAATAACTGTCAATCGTGTTCATGCTTTGGTCTCTATTGATATCTTCCGTATCGGGTTCTGTGGTATTTCCTCGGTCTGTATCGCTAAAAGCTATGGGAGTATTGTTTTCAAACCCGTTGTAACGTTTATAACGCTCTAAAACACCCCCTTCTGCCTGAAGAAAATATTCATAGTTGTCTCCAGCAGGATCGCTGGGAGGCCCATTAGTAAAAATTGTTGCTTCTTCTTCATCGCTGAGTCCATCCAAACCGACATCCTGTTGCGGACGATCTTCAGGATTGGAATTAAAGGCGTATACCAAAGATTGGTTCGCAGGAACTTTTCCCCAAGGGGTTTCATAAGTCGGACTGGATTCATTTGCTGTAGGCAAACCATTCTCAAATTGTTTTCTTCCATCGCGGAGGATGTCCTCGGAAATATTTCCCAAGTGAAATACCAACTCGCCCAACTCATCTGATTGGGTCTCTTTATCGGAAAAGGTATCCAACAACCAAAATTCAATAAATTCCACATTGGACTGTTCAAAATTGGTCGCATTTAAAGCTCGGGTAATCCCGCCCCAATTCTTTTTTGGATTGGCTAAAAACTGATTTTGAGGGGCGTTGTTGTACGGCCCTTTTTCTCTGGGATAGTAGGCCAAATCTAAGGTAGGAAGTCTTCGGAGCATCCCCTGAACCAAATCCTGCTCGGGAAACAATTCATCGATAAAGATACTTCTCGTCTCATTACTTGAAATATCGTCATTGTTAATTCCTGTGGGTTGTCTGGAATAAAAAACTTGATCGATAGAGTACCAAGCCAGTTTGGAACGCGCATAGCCACTCACTAAACCCTCGGCATCAGCTCCCGGTACTCCATTGACGGGGACACTGGAAAGGTTCCAAGCGGTAAACCCTTTGACATCAATATTGGTTTGAGCCCCTTCAAAATCATCGATATATACATTGGTTTCTCCATTGAGCTGGGTGTTCCTCGGATCTTTGGCGGCCAAATTTGCTACTTCTCCCCGAAAAGAAAGCTGAGAAGGAATATTCGTTTGGATGGTAGGCCACTTGTTTACTAAACGGGTTAAAAAAGGGAGTTCCGTTGAAAAGTTCGTGTTGAAACCCATCATGGTGTTGTTTACGGGTTCGGTTCCGTAATTGGCCTTTTGCGTCAAAGGATTTTCACTGAGGTTGATCAGGGTTCCCCCAACATAAAATTTATCATTGATTCTGTGGTTTACATTCAATCCCGAAAACCGTTTGTTCTGTTGATTAAAAAAGGAGTTGTTTTCCACTGAAATATCTATTGGAATGTTGGAAGCTTTAAGACCTTCATCCAGTATTTTTACCCGACCAATTTCATAATTTACGGTATAGTCCAGTCCTTCCTGAAGCACTCTCCCTCCTGCTGTCACCCGAACCGATCCTCTAGGAATATTAAAAGCCCCAATACTAATCCCATCACCGCCTTCGGACTTGTAGCGGCCTTTGAGCTGGAATTTATTCTTTTCAGTAAATTCTAAAGCAGCGGCTTTTGTTAAGGAATACATTTCCTTAAAGACATATTTCTTCTGATTTTTATTAAAACTGTTATCGATTTCGTAGTCCTCCTTTGCAGATTCTGGATTGTCTAACAACTCAAATAAGAAAGAGCCAAAAGGTTCTACTTTAGGAAAAATAACTCGTCCATAGCGCGGATCTATTGTAATGCCTGGGAGGTAGTCAAAAAACCCATCTCCATTGGGAACCAAATCTTGATAGGCATTCAACCGGTCTAGATTCATGGTGTTTAGCAAAATTTCATCCTCCAGATCCTCAGGCCAAATGGCAGAGTCAACAGGAGTTAAGTAATTAATAGGAGAAGGATCGGTATATAAAATATTCAATCGAAAGTCTTCTTCAGACAATTGAAAGGCTCCCGTATTGTAAATGTTTTTCATCATCAAATCCCATACAGGTTGACGGACATCCGTCAGACTACTTTTTAGTAGTTTAACGATAAGGCTGTTGGTTTGAATTTGAGGTTGTGGAGCGGCTTGACCAGGGACGGTATTTTGCTGGGTAATGGAAGTGCCGGGGATTTCCCCATTGGCAAATTCTCCTACTTGATAGACTTTCCCCAAATAGGTGTACTGAAAAGCAACTCCCAAAATTTCATCATTACTCAAACGCTGGTTTAACGAAATATACCCGAGTTGCGGATGATAGGTAAATTCCTGGGGTTTGAGCTTTCGTGCGCTTTCCAACACGGCATAATCAATCCCTTCACTGACTTTAAGCCCATCAAAACCATTTTTAACAGTGGCAATATCTCTAATTTTATCATTTAAAATTCCTCCAAAACCAATTTCATCGGGATCCAATTTGTTTACCTGATTTTGAGGCGGATCCATCGGGTTTGAGGTGTTGAAAAACCCTGAGATGCCATCGTCTAAACGGGTGTTTTCAGGATGCGCTTCTCCCAAATCTTGTAACGCTACGATGTTTCTTACATTCTGAGTTTGATACCCTCTGTTGGTCACCCAAACTTCGATTCTTGTGATTTGCACCGGCGAATTGATGTAGGGATAATTCGCTAAAAAACTATCGTAGTTGTCTCTAAAATATTGACTTATAAAATAATGACGGTCCTCCTCATAATCTAAAGCAAAAAGATTGAACTCCTGAAGTTTACCCCCACCTTGAGTGGCGATGTTTTGTGATTGAGAACGCTGTTCCGAAAAAACACTGGAAATGGTGGTATTTCCAAATTTTAAATCAGCGCGCACTCCAAATAAACTCTGGGCTCCTTGGATCAGGTTACTGTTGATCGGCATACTGATGTTCCCAATGTCAATGTTTTGGAGGATTGCATCTTCAGTCACTTTACCGTTTAGATAGTCTGTAACTTGATTGCCCACTTGCGCAGTACTATTGGGCAGCTGCGTAATGTTATTTTTTAAACTTTCGATCTTCTGTTTGGCCTGATTAAGGGTGTTTTTGGCTTGATCTAGGGTTTGATTCACCTCGTTGATTGTTTCTTTTACCTGATTTACCCGTCCCGATACCCCTTGTTGTAATCGGTTGAGGTTTGAACCTAATTTCCCAGGAATCAATCCAGGAACCTCTGACAGTTGAGGAGGATTGAATTGAATCTTGACCAGATTCTGAAAATCAAAGGTCGCTTCTGTATCGTAATTTGCGGTGATTTGCAGTCGCTCTCCAATTTTCCCAAGGAGGCTCAAGCTGATTCTTTGATCGAAATCAAAACCCGGGGAGCGTCTATTGATGACCGAAGCGATGGGGTTGTCATTGCGCTGGTAGCGGTAGCCTAGGTCAATACCGATAGACCCTTGGGGAGAGATGTCAATCGAGTTGCTACCAAAGATCGATTCAAAAAATTTATTGTTGACATACAATTCTGGGAGTAGGTTTTTTTGAGCGTCTTCCAGGTTGGCACCATAACCACTCAAAGCCTGAACTTTCTCTTGAAAGTACCCTTGCATTTGTTCTTTCAAAACCAAAGCCTCGTATTCTTTAACGGTCAAAACCAAGGGAGTACTGATGGGATACCCTCCAATTTCTTCTGTAAGAATATAACGGTCAGTTTCCGAATCGTAGGTATATAAACGCTCGATGCTGTTTGAAGCAGGAGGTGCAAGGGTTCCTAGTTCAGCAGCTTCTTGTGAAAATACACTCCCCATAGAAAACAGCACCCAAACGAAGGTAAGGATGAAGCTTTGGGAAGATCTAAAAATTAGATTTTTAGTGGGTTCAATCAAAAATTTACAATTTATTCAGAGCCTCCTTGATCAGTTCCTCTACAGAACAGTCGGGTGTACTTTGAATAATTCGAACCACGATACGCTCAGACTGTTTTCTTGAATAACCAAGAACCTCTAATGCTGATAACGCTTCATCTTTGATTGTATTGTTTCCTAAAATCTGAATTTCTTCACCATCGAAGAGATTCATCATTTTATCTTTTAATTCGATTAAAACACGTTGCGCCGTTTTTAGCCCAATTCCTTTGACGGATTTAATTGTATTGAGGTCTTCAGATATGATCGCGCGCTGTATTTGCTGGGGTTCCAGAGAGGACAACATGGTTCGAGCGGTACTAGCTCCAATCCCTGAAACGGAAAGCAAAAGCAAAAAAACAGAACGTTCCATCGGTGTATGAAATCCAAATAACGTATGGGCATCTTCACGAATTTGCAAATGGGTATAAAGTTTAATGCTTTCATCGTTTCCAATTTGTGAAAACGTATGCAACGAAATATGAACTGCATAGCCCACTCCGTTACAGTCAATCACAACTTGAGTTGGAGTTTTTTCTACTAAACGACCTATAATTTGAGTAATCATTTGCTTCTATTTGTTTTTTGATTGTGCATCTACCACTGCGATGGCCGACATATTGACAATTTCAGTGACCGAAGCGCCTAGTTGTAAAATGTGAATGGGTTCGCTGAGACCCATTAAAATTGGGCCGATAGAAAGCGCTTCATTGAGTTCTTTCATCAATTTATAGGTGATGTTGGCGGCGTCCAAATTGGGAAATATTAGTACGTTCACTTTTTTATTGCTCAACACGGAAAAGGGAAATCGGTCTTGCAAAAGCCCTTTATTTAAGGCAAAATCGGACTGGATGGGGCCATCTACAGTCAGATCGGGATTGCTCCGATGCAACATGGAAACAGCCTCAGATACTTTTTTGGCTTGTGGAAAACGTGAGGAGCCAAAATTTGAAAAAGAAAGCATTCCAATCACAGGTTCCAAGCCAAAAAGTTGCGCCATCTGTCCTGTCATTTGAGCAATCTTTGCCAATTCTTTTGCGGTAGGTTCTACGTTGATCGAAGTATCGGATAAAAACAAGGGTCCTGACTTGGTCAACATCAAATTTGTAGCCGCTACCTTGCTTACCCCTTTGGACTTTGGAATCGTTTCCAAAATAGGTTTCACCACCGAACGATAATTTCTAGAATAGCCCGAAATCATCGCATCAGCGTCTCCATTTTTGATCATCATGGAGGCAAAATAATTCCGCTCACGCATCAAACGTTGTGCGTCGTACAAAGTGTATCCTTTTCTGTTTTGAGCGTCCCAAAACAGTTCGGCATATTTTTTTCGAGTGTCCTCTTGATCCGCTTCTTTAGGGTCAATGATTTCTACAACATCGTCAAATTCAATTACTTTTCGCAGGTCTTCAATAACGGACTTATTACCCAAGAGTATGGGATGAGCAATGCCTTCTTCGTGGACAATTTGTGCTGCCTTGAGTACATCCATTTGATCCGCTTCAGCAAAAACTAATCGTTTTGGAGCTGCCTTAGCTCGGTCATGCAACAAACGAACCATTTTTTGAGAATTTCCCAATCGTTCTTCCAGTGCAATTCGGTAACGTTCCCAATCTTCTATGGGTTCGGTAGCTACGCCAGAATCCATGGCTGCTTGGGCTACTGCGGGAGGGACAGTAGTGATCAAACGCGGATCAAAGGGCTTCGGAATGATGTAGTCTTTTCCAAAACTCAAACGGGTTTCATCATAAACCACATTGACTTGTTCGGGTACGGGCTCCTTGGCCAATTCGGCAAGCGCTTTAACCGCTGCCATTTTCATAGCTTCGTTAATGCGGGTGGCACGCACATCCAGTGCACCCCTAAAGATGAATGGAAAACCCAATACGTTGTTCACCTGATTGGGATGGTCAGAGCGGCCCGTAGCCATAATGATGTCTTGACGTGCAGCGCAGGCCTCTTCATATCCAATTTCAGGGTCTGGATTGGCCATTGCAAAAACAATGGGATTCGCTGCCATTTTTTTGAGCATTGCTGGTGTCACAATCTTAGGTTGAGATAAACCGATAAAGACATCCGCATCAACCAGCGCTTCTTCCAAAGTTGATACTGATCGCCCAGTGGCAAACTGCGCTTTTTCAGGGGTAAGATTTTCTCTGCTTTTTTTGATAACTCCCTTACTGTCTAACATGACAATATTGTCAATTTTTGCTCCAAAAGCGAGGTACAATTTAGTACAGGATATTGCTGCAGCCCCTGCTCCAGAAACCACAATGGAAACTTCCTCAATTTTCTTTTCCGCCAGTTCCAGTGCATTGAGTAACGCCGCAGCAGAAATTATAGCCGTTCCGTGTTGGTCGTCATGCATGACAGGAATGTCCAACTCGTCCTTAAGACGACGTTCAATCTCAAAGGCCTCTGGGGATTTGATGTCCTCGAGGTTTATTCCTCCAAAAGTGGGGGCAATTGCCTTTACCGCTTCTATAAATTTTTCGGGGTCTTTGGCATCCACTTCAATGTCAAAAACGTCAATTCCTGCAAAAATTTTAAACAACAGCGCCTTTCCTTCCATTACCGGTTTGGAAGCATCAGGGCCAATATCACCCAGACCTAGAACTGCGGTTCCATTAGAAATCACAGCGACTAGATTTCCTTTGTTGGTGTATTTGTAAACATCGGATTGTTTTTTTTCAATTTCAATACAAGGAATGGCTACTCCGGGCGAATAGGCCAAAGCCAAATCGCGCTGTGTATCGTATTTTTTTGTGGGAACAATTTCAGTCTTTCCCGGTCTAGGCTTGGCGTGATAGACCAGTGCAGCTCTTCTTTGTTGTTCGTTTTCCATAGGGGTATTTTTCTTAAAAATAAGGTTGAATGTACTTAAATATTTTGACTTTAGATGTTTTTATAAGCGGCTTAAAAGTATAGAAAACTCCCCGAAACTAGATTGAATTTTTTAACTAGTAACAAGGAGACCAAAGCTAAAGGGGGTCGTTTTATTTATTGCTGGCTAAAAGTTTTACGAGGAATTCCTTAGTTCTTGACTAAGGTGTTTTTTTTGTTTGAATCTGATTTACGATATACGCGCCTACTTGTTGACCTTGTTCTACTCCCTCGGTTATGGCCATCCTATAATGAATACCTCCGTACAGTCTCGAGATGGCGGCTTCTTCAGAAGCGTGAATAAACGAATCGTAGCTACGCTCGGGAAGGCCGTAGGCAAGTTCTGTCGTGTCTGTAAATTTAAAATTGTCTCCGTACAAATCCGTCAAGGTAACGGCAGCAGCACGGGAAATGACTGAGTGCCCACTGGTGTATTCTGGAAAGGGAGGTGTTTGAAGCAGGGGAAGCCATTCCTCGTCGTAGTATTGATTGATCAATGTCTCTGGACGGACCACTAAGGTTTCCCATTTTTCATCCCAGCAACTGATAAAAGCGTCGAATAAGGCAATGGATACATTGGCATAAGCGTTGACGGTCTCAGCAAAAGAGCTTTTTGCTTGTCGAGTGGCTATTGCTGTAATCCCAATCCAATGCCCTCCAGGAGTGATTTTCTTTGTAGCAAACATGGCGTGCCCTCTGTGATGTGTGACGTACGGATTACAATCCCAAAATTTGGCGATATCTACTTCTTCTTCCGTAAGTCCATTGGTCACCTCAAAGACTTCCATCAACTGTTTTTGAAATGGACTTCCCTTTTTTAGGTCAAAAGGAAGCGGATCTTTGGGCGGAAATTGATTGGAAGAATCCAATACCATGGTTCGGATCTCTTGCCAGTGCGGTTCGATCCCATCCATATAATCCGGTGGGGTGGGTTTCCAGTAGCGGTCTTCTTCTCGAATTGTATATTTTGGAAAGGTTCTTGTTTGGTTGTAGTAATCTCCTGAAGCCCATTCTAAAATAGCTGTAGCAACTTCTTCACCATAGGCCTCTGAAGCTTTACTAACACGACTAGGAACTTTAAAGGTTTTTAATCTCTTTTGAAAAGCTTCTTGAAACGCTTCCATTTTGTCTTCCGAAAAAATCAAAGCCTTCCCCACAGTAATAAAGGAAAATAAAGCGGCCAGTTGCGGATTGATGTCGGGATTATCAGAGGTCGGGATTTTTTTTAATTCTTTTACCTGACCCACCAAAGAGTTAAACTCATCAGGATTGTAATGAGCTACAATTTCATAAGCAGCAAGGGTGGGATACAAATACACTCGAGAAGCTACTGGGGGAGAAAAAATGTCGTAAACCACAATATCCGTAAGGTTTTGCATGGCCTCTTGAAAGAGTTCAGGGTCTTGAATTTTGTTGATGTACTCCGTGTTTTCTGAGCAACTAAAAAAAATTGCTAAAACAAAAAGGCAAAAAGTAAGTTTGAGCGTTTTTATCATATCATCATACTGGATTTATTAATTCAATTAATCTTTAAAATAAATACAGTTTCTCAGTCATTAGATCTGGAACCTGATACATCCTATGTCCAAGAGACCGTTAAGACGCAACTCCTTATTCGAGCCTCCTCTAAGAGGAAAGAAATTTGATGTTGCGCTGTAACCCTTTGTATTTGGTTCGTTTGATCGCGCTGTTCTTAAACAAGACTTCAAAGACCTCTTCGGTCATTTCTTCCCAGTCTTTTTTGGTTAGGGAGAGCAATTCGGGCTCCGGCTCAAAAGCCGTTTCTTGGTGTGGCGTAGCAAAACGATTCCAAGGACAAACGGTTTGACAGACATCACAACCAAAAGCCCATTGATCCATTTTACCTTGAAACTCGGTTGGAATTTGATCCTTTAATTCGATCGTTAAATAGGAAATACATTTGCTGCCATCGATTTGGTAGGGCTGAATCAACGCTTCTGTGGGGCAGGCGTCAATACAGGCAGTACAGCTTCCGCAATGATCTGTAGTTGGGGGATCGTAGTCCAACTCCAAATCAATAATCAACTCGGCAATAAAAAAGAAAGAGCCTACTTTTTTAGAAATCAGATTGGTGTTTTTTCCAATCCAGCCCAAACCGCTTTTGGAAGCCCAGGCTTTGTCCATCACAGGAGCAGAATCTACAAACACCCGACCTCCTACTTCTCCTATTTCTTTATGTATAAATGTCATCAAGGCTTTCAGCTTGTCTTTGATGACATCGTGATAATCTTTCCCATAGGCATAGGTGGAAATTTTGGGTGCCTCAGGATCTTCTTGGAGTTGATCGGTATGATAATTTAACAATAATGAAACCACACTTTTGGCACCGGGGACAAGCAAGCGAGGATCCAACCGTTTGTCAAAATGGTTTGCCATATAACCCATTTTCCCGTGATGGTTTTGATTCAGCCACTGCTCCAGTCTAGGTGCTTCTTCTTCTAAAAACTCGGCTTTGGAAATGCCGCACGAAAGAAATCCAAGCGCCTTCGCTTGATTCTTAATGCGTTGAGTATGGTTTGTGTTTTGAGAAGTCATCGCTGCTCTTTTTTTCGTTAAAAGAGTCCTTCCTGGTTGTTCTTTATTCTTCCCAAATGTTGATAGGCTCTTGCCGTCACCTCACGTCCACGTGGGGTACGGACTATAAATCCTTGTTGGATTAAAAAGGGTTCATACACCTCTTCTATGGTTTCTGCATTTTCAGATACTGCAGTCGCCAAAGTCGTGATCCCAACAGGACCTCCTTTAAATTTATCGATGAGGGTGGTCAATATTTTGTTGTCCATTTCGTCCAAACCGTGTGCATCCACTTGGAGTGCATTTAAACCGTATTGGGTGATTTTCATATCGATGGTTCCATCGCCTTTGATTTGAGCAAAATCACGTACCCTTCGCAACAAACCGTTGGAAATTCGCGGAGTCCCTCTACTGCGCCCTGCAATCTCTATTGCAGCCTCTTGGTCTATCGGAACATTTAAAATTTCTGCGCTTCGTTCCACGATCGTTCCCAGCAGCTCTGTCGAATAATATTGCAGTCGGTTGCTGATCCCAAACCGTGCCCGCATGGGCGCTGTAAGCAAGCCCGATCGGGTGGTAGCCCCCACCAAGGTAAAAGGTTCTAAATTGATTTGAACCGTACGCGCATTAGGACCAGATTCTATCAAAATATCAATTTTGTAGTCTTCCATAGCAGAATACAAATATTCTTCTACTATGGGACTCAATCGATGTATCTCATCAATGAATAAAATATCTCTCGCCTGCAGGTTGGTCAACAAGCCTGCCAGGTCTCCGGGTTTGTCTAAAACGGGTCCGGAAGTGAGCTTGATTCCCACGTTGAGTTCATTTGCCAAAATATGCGCCAATGTGGTTTTTCCCAATCCTGGAGGGCCGTGAAAAAGCGTGTGATCTAACGCTTCATCTCGCTGTTTAGCAGCAGAAACAAATACTTTTAAATTCTCTAAAATCGTGTCCTGTCCTGCAAAGTCGTCAAAACTCAGCGGCCGTAAAGCACGATCGAAATCGTTGTCTTCTTTAGAAAAGTTTTGATCGGAAGGGTCCAAATGCTCATTCATTCTTTCAAAGATAGGGAATTCAACTACTCAGCAGAAAAAACCTATTGGACTTTCTTTGTTTTTGAAAACAAAAAAACCCGTTCCTTAAGAAACGGGTTTTAAATTTGTTTAAAGAAAAATTAATGTTGAAGTTCTTCTTCTCCTTTTTTAAGTGGGATGTGTTGAGGCACAAAATCTTCATCATGCCCAGGCTTTGAATAGTCATAGGCCCAGCGGTGCACGTGAGGGATTTCTCCTTCCCAGTTCCCGTGGAAATGCTCTACAGGAGCTGTCCATTCCAAGGTGTTGGAACGCCAAGGGTTTTGTACGGCTTCTTTTCCGTAAAACATGCTGTGAATAAAGTTGTACAAGAAGACCAATTGTGCGGCTCCTGCAACTAAGGCAAAAACGGTAATCAATACATTGATGTTCGCAAGATCGTCAAAGTAAGGGAAAGCCGTGTTGGTGTAGTAGCGTCTGGGTAATCCTGCCATACCAATAAAGTGCATGGGGAAGAAAACACCGTAAGCACAGACGGCAGTAACCCAAAAGTGAACATATCCCAAATTTTTATTCATCATCCGTCCAAACATTTTGGGGAACCAATGATATACCCCTGCAAAAAGACCGTAAAGTGCGGAAATTCCCATCACCAAGTGAAAGTGCGCCACGACAAAATAGGTGTCGTGTACGTTGATGTCCAGCGTACTGTCTCCGAGTATGATCCCCGTAAGACCTCCCGTGATAAAGGTGGATACTAAACCAATGGAAAAGAGCATCGCAGGGTTCAGCTGCAAATTCCCTTTCCAGAGGGTCGTAATATAATTAAATGCTTTTACCGCAGAAGGGATTGCGATCAATAAGGTTGTAAAGGTAAATACGGAGCCTAAGAACGGATTCATTCCTGAGATGAACATATGGTGACCCCATACGATGGTGGATAAAAAGGCAATTGCTAAAATCGAAGCTACCATGGCACGGTATCCAAAGATAGGTTTACGTGCATTCGTAGCAATAATTTCTGAAGTGATCCCCAAAGCGGGCAACAATACGATATATACCTCCGGATGTCCTAAGAACCAGAACAGGTGCTCATAGAGTACCGGCGATCCGCCTTGATAATGCAATACTTCCCCTTGAATAAAAATATCCGAAAGGAAAAATGAGGTTCCAAAACTCCGATCCATAATCAACAACAAAGCTGCAGAAAGTAATACAGGGAAGGAAACAACTCCAATGATCGCAGTTACGAAAAATGCCCAAATAGTTAAAGGCAAACGGGTCATACTCATCCCTTTTGTTCTGAGGTTAATCACCGTTACAATATAATTTAGCGATCCCAAAAGAGAAGAAGCGATAAAGATCGCCATAGAGACGAGCCATAATGTCATCCCTGTTCCCGATCCAGGTTGTGCCTGAGGTAAAGCTGAAAGCGGGGGATAGATGGTCCACCCTGCAGCGGCAGGGCCTGCTTCTACAAAAAGAGAAATTACCATGATGACACTAGAAAGGAAAAACAACCAGAAAGAAATCATGTTTAACAGTCCAGAAGCCATATCTCGCGCACCAATTTGCAACGGAATCAATAAGTTACTAAAGGTTCCACTCAACCCAGCAGTAAGGACAAAGAATACCATAATGGTTCCGTGTATGGTAACTAAAGCCAGATATACATTGGGATCCATGACCCCGTCAGGTGCCCATTTTCCCAAAAGGACTTCAAAAACCCCAAAGGGTTGTTCGGGCCAAGCCAATTGCAATCGAAATAAAAGGGACATCGCAATTCCGATAATTCCCATAAATAATCCGGTAATCAAATACTGCTTCGAGATCATTTTGTGATCTTGACTAAATACGTATTTGGTTACAAATGTTTCTTTGTGATGATGTCCGTGATCCTCTTCAATGTGTGCTGCTGCTGTTGACATATCTTTTTCGTTTTTATTGGTTTTATTGAATCACCTCTGCGAAGGTTTGTTGCTCTGCCATCCATTTGGCATATTCTTCGGGTGTTTCTACTATTATTTTCATTTGCATGTTGTAGTGCGAAGCACCACAAATTTTATTACAAAGTAAAAGAAAATCAAATTCATAGGGGTCTAAAGCGACATCTCCTTCTGCAATGAGTTCTTTACTTTTATCTGCGCGTATCTTGTTTATCTTTTTGACCTTAGCTACTATGTCTGAATCCTGGCGCATTTCCTCGGTAGTGATGTTTGGGGTAAATGCAAATTCTGTGATCATCCCTGGGACGCAATTCATCTGTGCTCTAAAAAAGGGCATGTAGGCAGAGTGAAGTACGTCTTGCGAACGCATTTTAAAGATGATTTCCCTTCCCACGGGTAAATGCAACTCTTGAACCACGACATCGTCAAAACCGTTGGGATCTGTAGCGTCAATTCCCACTAGATTTCTTCCCTCAAAATCTTGAAGAAAACGTACGTTGGCATCACCCAACACTCCATCTTCCCCTGCATAACGCGCTTTCCAATTGAACTGTTGTGCGTAGAGCTCCACCACTAAGGCTTCGTCATTTTCCTCTACCGTCATGATGTCTGTCCAAGTGTAAAGACCGTATAAGATCAGCCCGGCTAAAACAATTACAGGAATAATAGTCCAAATGGCTTCCAGTCGATCGTTATCCGCATAAAAAAGGGCTTTCTTTCCTTTTTCCCCGCGATACTTATAAGAGAAATAATGCAATAGGGCTTGCGTAATGGTTTGTACAAAAAAGATAATGGCAAAGGAAATCCACATCAAGTTGTCATACTCAGACCCGTGTTCAGAAGCGGCCTTGGGCAGCAATACATCACCATACATTACAAAAGAAAAGATGGTAATCCCATAGATAAAAAACAGAAAACCAAACATGAGTTTTCCATTCCAATTGTTGTCATCGTCATCCGCTACCTGAGTATATACTTTCTTTCCTTGCGAAAGCTCAAAAATCTTGGTCACTTGCCAGATTGCAATCGCAATTAGAATGAGAACAGAAAATATCAAAAGTACATTCATTTATCTTTTCGATTAAATTTACTAATAATGAAAACGTTCGCTTTCTCCCATATACGGGTCGCCTTTGGCAAGTAGCGGTGCTTTCGTTAATTCTTTAAATACTACAAATACAAACAGTCCTAGGAAGAATAAAAAGCCTCCTATTTCTGCAGCACCAATAAACCATTGGTCTCCAACTGCAGAGGGCATAATCATATTAAATACGTCCATATAATGTCCGAGGAGGATCACAATACCCGCCATCACAATGAAATAATTGATGCGTTTGTAATCGCTATTCATCAAAATCAGTAACGGGAAAATGAAATTCATCACAACCATACCAAAAAACGGCAAGTTGTAGTCCTCTATACGTGTAATAAAATACGTTACTTCCTCAGGAATATTGGAATACCAAATCAGCATAAACTGAGAGAACCACAAATAGGTCCAAAAGACGCTGATTCCAAACATGAATTTTCCAAGGTCATGGATGTGACTGTCGTTTACAAACTCCAAATATCCTTTTGATTTTAGGTAAATGGTAATCAGCGCGATGGCTGTAATTCCAGAGACAAACATACTCGCAAAGACGTACCATCCAAACAAGGTGCTGAACCAGTGCGGGTCAATGGACATAATCCAGTCCCAGGCCATAATGGATTCGGTTACAATATAAAACACCAAGAAGCCTGCGGAAATTCTAAAATTCTTTTTGTGATTAGAAATGTCCTTGGATTCATCTTGCGCCAAAGAAAATTTTCTAGAAAAAAAGCGATACAGACTCCATCCTGCAAGGAAGAAAACGGCTCTAGCCAAAAAGAAAGGGGTATTTAAATAGCCTGTTTTTCCAGCGATCAATTTGTCATGCGCCACCACTTCGGGATCCATCCAAATAAAGAGATGATTCAGATGCATAGAAGAGAGTGCCAGAAGTACAATAACGATAATTCCCCCCGGCAATAAATAGGCTGTAATTCCTTCCATCACCCGATAAAGTACAGGAGACCAACCGGCCTGTGCTGCACGCTGAATTGCGTAAAACGCCAATACACCAAGTGAGATCATAAAGAAGAAAAACGCTGCTACATAAATGGCTGCCCAAGGTTTGTTTGCTAATTGATGGAATACATGCTCGTCGTGTTCTGCATCGTGTCCCTCGCCATGAGAGGCTGCTGCATTGTGATCTGATTCTTCAGCACCGTGCGTATCTTCCTGATGCGCCGAAGTAGTTTCGTGTGCTGCAGAACTGGTGTCGCCATGGTCGTCTCCATGACCCGCATCGTGGCTTGCCACCATTGCTTTGGATTCTTCGATCGTAGCGGGAGCACTTAAAAATCCATAAGTCAAACCTAAAAAACCAACAACCATAAAGGCGATAGCTAGATTTCTAAGTTTATTTGGAAAGGTATACATCATCGGATTTTCCATAAATTATTTAACAAGCTTACTTCTTAATTCCATCACGTGCTGTGCAATTTGCCAACGCTCTTCCGCGTTTACTTGGCCCGCATGTGAGCCCATAGCGTTTTTACCATACATCAATACGTGGTAAATACTTCCAGGTGTAATTTCTCGATCGGCATAACTCGGTACCCCTAGAAACTTTTCGCGGGTCATCAAAATACCTTGTCCGTCCCCTTTATTTCCATGACACACGGCACAATAAATTCCATAAAGCTCTTTTCCGTTTGCAGTATGTGCATCGGTGATTTCCAATGGAGAGGTCAAACTAGCTTTTGCCGCTTCGTAGCCTTCGTTGGTGTCGGGATAATCGTACGGTTCCCATCCTCTAGCAACAGAACCTTCCACAGGAATTTGGGCTTCAATACCATTAGCAAAAGCATCAGAATCTGCATAGGTTTCATATCCTACAGGTTCGTACATATTGGGAAAGTATTGGTAATTGGGTCGAGAAGGGTCTGCACAAGACTGGACTCCCAAAGCCATCACAATACTCGCTAAAAGAACTTTATACTTCATCTATTCTTGCTTTTCAATAATGGAAATATCAATTGCTCCAGATTTCTTTAAAAGACTTGTCAAGGCTTTTTCATCGTCGTGGAGTTCGATTTCTACTAAAAATTTATCATCCGTCGTAAGCGGATTGGGATTTTCTGCTTTCTTAAAAGGCCAAAGTTTACTTCTCATATAGAAGGTAATCACCATAAGGTGGGCAGCAAAAAATACGGTCATCTCAAACATAATTGGCACAAAAGCAGGCATGTTTTCCAAGTAAGAAAAACTAGGCTTTCCTCCAATGTTTTGTGGCCAGTCCTCAATCATAATAAAATTCATCATGGCAACAGCAACACAAAGGCCTATGCAACCATAAATAAAAGCCATAATGGCGATACGAGTGTCTTCCAGACCTAACGCTTTGTCCAAGCCGTGTACTGGAAAAGGGGTATAAACCTCTTCGATATGGTGTTTCTCTGAACGAATCGTTTTGACTGCGCTCAGTAGCACGTCGTCGTCGTCGTAAAGTGCGTGTACTACTCGATTACTACTCATTGTTACCGTCTCTTAATTTTTTGTACTTCTCTCCAGAAGACTTTAAAATGGTTTTTACCTCTGCCTGTGCAATCACAGGGAAGGTACGTGCATACAATAGGAAGAGGACAAAAAAGAATCCAATTGTTCCTATGAAGATTCCGATATCTACAAATGTGGGAGAGAACATCGTCCACGAAGAGGGAAGATAATCTCGGTGTAATGAGGTTACGATAATCACGAAACGCTCAAACCACATTCCAATGTTTACTACAATGGAGATAATGAAGGAGAACATAATACTGGTTCTCAATTTTTTAAACCACATGAATTGAGGAGAAAATACGTTACAAGTCATCATGGACCAATAAGCCCACCAGTAGGGACCTGTTGCTCGGTTCAAGAAGGCGTATTGTTCGTATTCTACTCCGGAATACCAAGCGATGAAAAGCTCTGTGATGTAGGCAACACCTACAATAGAACCGGTGATCATGATGACAATATTCATCAACTCTATATGCTGTACGGTAATGTAGTTTTCCAAATTGGAAACTTTTCTCATAATGATCAGTAGGGTGTTTACCATGGCAAAACCCGAGAAGATGGCCCCTGCTACAAAGTAAGGAGGGAAAATCGTGGTGTGCCACCCAGGTATAACAGAGGTTGCAAAGTCAAAGGATACAATGGTGTGTACGGAAAGTACAAGAGGTGTTGCTAAACCAGCAAGTACTAAAGACACTTCTTCAAAACGTTGCCAATCTTTAGCACGTCCTGACCAACCAAAGCTCAGAAGGCTGTAGATTTTCTTTTGGAAAGGCAGTACTGCCCGGTCGCGAATCATCGCAAAGTCTGGTAACAATCCTGTCCACCAAAAGACAAGAGATACCGAGAGATAGGTTGAAATTGCAAATACATCCCAAAGCAAGGGGGAATTGAAGTTAACCCACAGGGATCCAAATCCGTTGGGTATAGGAAGTACCCAATAGGCCAGCCACGGCCGACCCATGTGTATAATAGGAAACAATCCCGCTTGTATAACAGAAAAAATAGTCATGGCTTCCGCAGAACGGTTAATCGCCATACGCCATTTCTGTCTAAATAAAAGCAATACCGCAGAAATCAAAGTTCCTGCGTGTCCAATACCTACCCACCATACAAAGTTGGTGATATCCCATGCCCAACCTACGGTTTTATTCAGACCCCAAGTTCCAATCCCTGTTGAAATGGTATAAATGATACAACCTACGCCCCAAAGGAAAGCCGTTAATGCAATTCCAAAAACAATCCACCACTGTTTGTTGGCCGTTCCTTCTACAGGAGCAGCGACGTCCACAGTGACATCGTGGTAGGATTTGTCTCCGGTGACAAGTGGTTTTCTAATAGGTGCTTCGTAATGCGATGCCATATTCTGTTATTCTAAACGGTGTTATACCTCTTCTGTATTTCTAACTTTTACTTGATACATTACATTGGGTTTCGTTCCTACATGTTCCAACAAATGGTACATACGTTCGTCCTCGTGCAATGCTGCAACTTTACTTTCTTTATCGTTGATATCTCCAAAGACCATTGCTCCTGTTGTACAAGCGTTAGAACAAGCTGTTTGGAACTTTCCGTCTGTTATTTCTTCTCCTTTGAGTTTGGCATCCAAGATGGTTTTTTGGGTCATTTGGATACACATGGAACATTTTTCCATCACCCCTCTGGAACGAACTACCACATCAGGATTTAAAACCATACGTCCTAAATCATTGTTCATGTGGTAATCAAACTCATCGTTTTTGTTGTACAAGAACCAGTTGAATCTTCTCACTTTATAAGGACAGTTATTTGCACAATAACGAGTTCCCACACAACGGTTATACGCCATGTGATTTTGTCCTTGTCTCCCGTGTGAAGAGGCTGCTACTGGGCATACCGTCTCACAAGGAGCATGGTTACAATGCTGACACATCACGGGTTGGAAAGCGACTTGAGGGTTTTCCGCAGCTTGCTCCATTTCTCCAAAAGTACTCAGCGAATCGCCGATACCTGAGATGGCTTCTTTTGTAGCATTATCTCCTTCAAATGAAGTTGCAGAAGAATAGTACCGGTCAATACGCAACCAGTGCATATCTCGTGACTTACGCACCTCTCTTTTACCCACTACAGGAACATTATTCTCTGCGTGACAAGCGATTACACAAGCCCCACATCCTGTACAAGAATTGAGGTCAATCGATAGGTTGAAGTGATGCCCCACAGAACGATCAAATTCTTGCCACATATCCACTTCTGGAGAAGTCACATCAAATTCCATGTGATTTTTAGAGACTTGAGGCATGGGGTTCCAGTATTTTTTGTCTTTTGTATTAAATACTTCCAAAGTGGTTTCTTTAACAATATCCCCTCTCCCCATCAAGGTGTTGTGCAACTGTACACAAGCAAATTCGTGTTCGCCTTCTGCGGCAGTTATTTCTACGGCTTGAACTTTATTGAAATCGTTGTAAAGTGCATAGGCATTTACTCCCGTTTGCATTTCATCTTTCAAGCCCATGCGTTCTCCATATCCGAAGGATAGTCCGACAGTTCCTTTAGCTTGACCCGGTTGAACAATCACTGGAACTTTAAGACGGGTACCGTTTACAGTAACCGTAGCATAGCTTCCGTTTAAAGCTCCATTGGAGGTATTCGTATTTTTCAGTCCGAGGGCCTTTGCATCGGCGTGAGAAATTGTAAGGTAGTTGTCCCAACTCACTCGAGTGATAGGATCGGGAAATTCTTGTAGCCAGGGATTGTTTGCCTGCTGACCATCTCCCATTCCTGTTTTGGTGTACAGTACCAAACTCATTGCAGGTGCTGTAGCAGTTCGCAGTGAACTTAAATCTATTTCACTAAAGTCTGGTGCTTCGTATTCATACCTAGAACCTGTAGAAAAATAACCATCGTGAAGTGTTTTACTCCAAGAGCTCCCTCCTAGTATAGTAGCATTCCAATGTGCTTTAATGGCATCGTAGTATTTTGTGTTTTTCCCAGACAAACGCAGGAGGACATCTTGGAACTGTTGCGTATCAAACAGGGGACGAATGGTGGGTTGTGCTAAAGCAAAATCCCCTTCCTGAAGTTCATAATCTCCCCAAGATTCCAGATAATGAGGCGTCGCAGCAACAAATTGAGAAGCCGCAGCCGTTTCGTCGATTTTAGAAGTAAAGGATAAGGATAATTCCAGATTTTTGATTGCTTCGTTTAGAGCAGCGCCTTGAGCTGTGGTGAACACAGGATTTACACCAACAGTGATCAATCCTTTGACGCTCCCGTCCAAAATACCTTCCATCGCAGCATCAACCTCACTTACATTTCCTTGACGAATGTACTTAGGTTGTTCAGGCTGGAATGCGTTACTTTTTAAGAGCGTATTGATTGCCAAAACGGCTTGTTGCGCTGTTTCATCATCCATTCCTGTAACTACTACCCCATCGGTGCCTGATGACTGCAATCGCATTGCTGCTTTTTCGGTTGCTTTCTTTAAGGCTTCAGGTAAACTTGTAGCAGCATTCGATCCGCTTAAAATATCGTACAGATAAGCTAGTATCCTTTTTTGATCTGCTGGTGTACAGGGAATTCGGTGATCTGCATTGGCACCAGTTAGGGACATGTTGGACTCAAACTGCATATGCCAAGACATGTGGGCTTCGCCGTGGTGTTTTGAAGGAGCTTTGGCTTGTGCATAGCCATTAGCATAGCCTCCACCTTGCCAATCTCCCAAAAAGTCCGCATCGATACCTACTACCGTTTTGGCTTTTGAAAAGTCGTAAGCGGCCAGACCTCGAGTTCCATAATGCTTTTCAAAAGCATTTAAGGCCGCATCCGAGGAGATGGTATCATAAATGACGTGCTTTACATTTGGAAAAACAGCAACAAAATCATTGATGATTTTTTCAGTAGTAGGACTTGCCAGTGTCGGAGTCATCAGGACAACTTCCTTATTGGTTGCCGCTAAAGCTTTGAGCAAAGCCCCCATTTGAAGATATAAATCCTCCCATGAAATGTCTTGTCCGCCAGCTGTAGGTCCTTGTAGACGAAGTGTGTCGTATAAAGAAAGTACAGAAGCGTGCACTCTGGCATTGGCAATTCCTAAGGCAGGTGCCTCGGGGTTGCTTTCTACTTTTATAGGTCTTCCTTCTCTAGTTTTGATTAAAACACTTCCAAAGTCAAAGCCGTTAGCAATTGTCGTTGCGTAATAGTTGGCTACTCCAGGTCGAATTTGTTCGGGCTGGACGACATAAGGAACGGATTTGATAACAGGTCCTTCACAAGCAGCTAGCGTAGCTGCAGCTGTACTAAACCCAACATATTTTAAGAAATCACGACGGGATGTGTTACTTTCTTCAAGTGTTTTTTCATCACTCAAAAAGTCTTCTGGAAGTTTGGAAACAAATTCATTCTGTTCCAACTTTTTTATTTCCTCGTTTGAAGAGTCCAGTTGATCAATTGTTTTCCAGTATGTTTTATTTGATGCCATATTCCTTTCTTGATCGCCTTTTAATAGTGACACTTTCCACATTCTAAACCACCCATTTGGGCGACTGTTAATTTTTCTACACCGTACTTTTTGGAGAGAGCTTCGTGAATCTTAGCGTAGTACTCGTTACTTTCAACATTCACGTTGGTTTCTCGATGACAGTTGATACACCACCCCATTGTCAAGGGAGAATATTGGTACATGATTTCCATTTCCTCCACAGGACCGTGACATTTCTGACACGCAATCTCTCCGACTTGGACGTGTTGTGCGTGATTGAAATAAACAAAGTCAGGCAAGTTGTGAATTCGAACCCACTTTACGGGTTGTGTCTCTCCAGTATAGCGTTGGTTTTCTTCATCCCAACCCACAGCCGCGTAAAGTTTTTTAATTTCTTTGGTGTAAAAGTCTTTGGTATATCCGTTCTCTAAATCTTCTTCCCCGTTGTATTCTGCAATATTTTGGTGACAGTTCATACACACGTTTAAAGAAGGAATCCCCGAGTGTTTCGAAACACGGGCGGAGGAATGACAATACTTACATTCAATTTGGTTTGCTCCTGCGTGTATCTTGTGAGAATAGTGGATGGGTTGGACAGGCATGTACCCCTGATCTACCCCTACTTGCATAAAATAGCCGTAAACAAAATAAGCACTACTCAACAACAACAAGACTACAGAAGTCATCACCAAGAATTGATTTTGGACAAAAGCCATCCAAATTGGAGTTCGCTTGGGTTTTGCTTCGGGCTGAATGTCTACTCCACTCAATTTGGCAATGCGCATCAATGTTTTTTGCACTAAGAAGAGCATCACTACCAAAATGGCAAACACAAGTGCCAAAGCCAATAAAATGATTGAATTGCTTACCCCTGCACCTGATGCCTGTACAGGCGCTCCTTGGACTCCGGCGGCTGCTGCTGGAGCAGGTGGAGTATAGTCCGTGTACGAAATGATGTTGTCAATGTCTTCATTTGATAACTGTGGAAACGAAGTCATCACCGACCCATTATATTCTTCGTAGATGGCTACAGCTTGAGCATCACCAGATTTGACCATGGCGGTGCTGTTTTTTATCCAACTGTATAACCACTCCTTGTCATACTTCGCAGAAACACCCTTCAAAGCTGGACCTACGGCGCGTTTGTTCAGTTTGTGACAAGCCGCACAATTAGCATTAAAAAGCTTTTTCCCAGCAGCTACTGCAGCATCATCTTGAGCAAACAACGCTGAAGTTGAAGTGAGGCTTATGATTAATATTAAAGATAAAAAATAGGATTTGATGTGTTTATCGTATGCAATCCTAATTGTAGAATATAAGTTCTTCACTAAAGTCTGTATCTAAAATCCGTAACAAAAATACTGCATAGAAAGTTTATTACTAAGCATAGAAATTAAGAATTTATTAATTTATATTGATTCTAAATAAACTCGGTCTTTTGTTAAATTAGTCCTTACACAATGGAATTTTTTGTTTTTTTGTTTTATGAAAAATAACCCTCGGAAGATCACTGTTTTATTGTTTTTTTTGATCACTTGCACCTCAGGATTTTCGCAATATGGAAATTTAAAGATTAAACAAGACTCGGTGGTGAATCGTCTTGTTCAAAAAAAGATTGAATTGGACAAACAACGTTATGAAACGACCTATTTTACCTTGCAATTGTATTATGGAAATCTCACTACTGCCAATGAGATTTTAGAACAATCTAAGGAAATCTTTCCCCACATCCCTGTGGAATTGAGTTTTGAAACACCGAATTACAAAGTTCAAGCAGGAAGGTTTAAAGAGAAGTTGATTGGATTGAAAACCTTGGATACGGTAAAGAGAACCTTTCCTTCGGCATTCCTTTTAAATCGAAAAGAATCAGAGTGATTTTTTAACTGCAACTTCTTGGAAACATTCTAAAACATCTCCGATTTTAATATCGTTGTAGTTTTTGATTTGTAATCCACAATCATATCCCTTAGCCACTTCTTTGACATCGTCCTTGAAGCGTTTCAGAGAAACGAGTTCTCCACTGAATACCACAACCCCTTCTCTGATAATTCGAATACCCGAATTTCTGTAAATTTTTCCTGAAGTGACCATACAGCCTGCAATCGTTCCTACTTTTGAGATTTTGAAGGTCTCGCGTATTTCAACAGTCCCTGTTACTTCCTCTTTTATCTCGGGAGAAAGCATTCCTTCCATGGCATCTTTAACATCATTGATGGCATCGTAGATGATAGAATAGGATCGGATATCGATTTCTTCTTTTTCTGCAATGGCTCGAGCGTTGCCCATAGGACGAACATTAAAGCCGATTACAATGGCATCTGAAGCAGAAGCCAGTAGGACATCTGATTCGGTGATG